>Ga0160450_100198_pt1 | contig 41371 bp, 37 predicted proteins | sample HID1975K_E1MG_FD_108257 | JGI IMG/M metagenome (GOLD analysis project Ga0160450, IMG submission 108257) | Enriched soil microbial communities from UW Madison campus, WI, USA - HID1975K_E1 MG | ecosystem: Environmental > Terrestrial > Soil > Unclassified | place: USA: Madison, Wisconsin...
GGCACCGTCGACGCGTTCGCCGCGGCATCCCATCGCGGTGCCCTCGGCCGGCGCATCGCGGTCGTCGACGCCGACGGCACCGCCTACGCCGCCGGCATCGCCCTCATGCTGCTGCCGCACGTCGACGAGCTGGAGCTCGTGACCCCGTTCGAGACGGTGTTCCCGCACATCGGCTCGGGCTACGACCGTCCGCTGCTGCTGGAGCGCCTCGGCGCCCATGCGGGCTTCCGGCGCCGCACGTCCCACCACGTCGAGCGTCTCGCCGGCCGCGAGGTCGTGGTGCGCGACGCCCTCACCGGCGTCGCCGCGACCCTCGGCGACGTCGACACGGTCGTGGCCGTCGAGCCGCGTGCCTCCGTCGCCCTCGAGGGAGTCCGGGATGCCGCACCCCGCGTCGTGACGATCGGCGACGCCTTCGCGCCCCGCACGATCGACGCCGCGATCTTCGAGGCCGTCGAGCTCGCATACGACGTCGCCGGGCTGGCCGTGCTGCGCGGCTGAACGCCTGCGCACCCCGCTTCGTCTCGCTGGCGCTCGCTCAGCGTCCGGGGCTCGTCTGTGGAGGTCACTGACGGTCGGCATCTGCCTTCCGGTCGCTGAGCGAGGGAGGACGCGTCGTCTCGTCGCTGCGCTCCTGGCTCAGCGACCGACTCCCGAGGCGATGCGGGGTGCACGTTCGGCAAGGAGCGCCGTCGGTGGCTCGGTCGCCCCGGGTGTGCGCAGCGCGCTTCGTCTCGCTGGCGCTCGCTCAGTGTCCGGGCTCGTCTGTGGGGTCACCGACGGTCGGCATCCGCCCCCGGTCGCTGAGCGAGGGAGGAACGACCGAGACGAAGCGCGTGCACGGTCGGCCCCGACCCTCCGGTCGCTGAGCGAGGGAGGACGCTTCGTCTCGTCGCTGCGATCCTCGCTCAGCGACCGACTCCCGAGACGAAGCGCGTGCACGGTCGGCCTCGACCCTCCGGTCGCTCAGCGAGGCGAAGCGCGTGCACCTCGGCCGCCGACACGCGTGCGAGGGGGGTGGCTACGCTGGGGCCGTGGATCCCGTCGCCGCAACGCTCGTCATCCTGGTGCTCGCGGTGATCGCGTTCGTCAGCAACCGCGTGCCGATCGGCGTCGTCGCGATCGGCGTCTCGCTGGCCCTGTTCTTCACGGGTGTGCTGACGCTGCCGCAGGCGCTGGCGGGGTTCGGCGACCCGACGACGCTGTTCATCGCGGCGCTGTTCGTGGTGAGCGAGGCGCTTGATGCGACGGGCATCACCGCCTGGGCGGGCCAGAAGGTCATCGGCCGCGCGGGCACGAAGCGCAACACGCTCATCGTCGTGATCGCGCTGCTGGTCGCGGGCCTGACGGCGCTCATCAGCATCAACGGCGCGGTCGCGGCGCTGCTGCCGCTCGTGGTGGTCGTCGCCGCCCGTGCGGGCATCGCGTCGTCGAAGCTGCTGATGCCGCTGGCGTTCGCGGCCTCCGCCGGATCGCTCCTGCTCCTCACCGGAACCCCCGTCAACATCATCGTGTCGGAGTTCGCCGCCGGCGCCGGCGGGCGCGAGTTCGGGTTCTTCGAGTTCGCGCTGGTCGGCATCCCGATCCTCATCGGCACCGTGGCGATCCTGCTGCTCGGCGACCGGCTGCTGCCCGAGCGGCGCGGTGCCCTCATGCCGAAGGACCTCATGCGGCACGCCCGCCTGCTGCGCAGCCAGTACTCGCTGTCGCTCGACACCGGGACGCTCCTCGGCCCGGTGAACGGCGTCACCGAGGTGGTCGTGGCGCCGCGATCGCCGCTCATCGGCAAGACGCTGTGCGCCGGCATGACGACGAAGCGGGGCGACCTCGTCGTGCTCGCCGCGCGTCGCGGCGACGAGCAGCTCAAGGGCGCCGAGTTCGTCGTGCAGGCCGGTGACGCGCTGCTGCTGCAGGGCGCATGGGACGACCTCGCCCGCCGCGCGAGCGAACCCGGCGTGCTCGCGGTCGACGACCCGGCGCAGCTGCGGCGCTCCGTGCCCCTCGGGCGGGGCGCCAAGCGCGCGACGGTGATCCTGCTCGCGATGGTGGTGCTGCTGGCCACCGGCCTCGTGCCGCCGGCGGTCGCGGCGCTGCTGGCCGCGTGCGCCCTCGTGCTGACCCGCACCGTGACGGTCACGCAGGCCTACCACTCGATCTCGTGGACCACCGTCGTGCTCATCGCCGGCATGATCCCGCTGTCGACGGCCTTCATCAGCACGGGCACCGCGGACCTCGTCGCGGGAGGGATGCTGACATTCCTCGGCGACGCCGGTCCCCAGGTGGCGCTGCTCGCCCTGTGCGCTCTGACGGTCGTGCTCGGGCAGCTCATCAGCAACACCGCGACGGTGCTGATCGTGGCGCCGATCGCGATCTCGGTCGGGCAGGCCATGGGAGTCTCGGTGCAGCCGTTCATGATGGCGCTGACCGTCGCCGGCGCGGCCGCGTTCCTCACGCCGATCGCCACGCCCGCGAACCTCATGGTCATGGATCCCGCCGGTTACCGCTTCGGAGACTACTGGAAGCTCGGGCTGCCGCTCGCGATCTTCTTCCTCCTCGTCGCCGTGTTCTACGTGCCCCTGATCTGGCCCTTCTGACTCGGGCTGGGGCGGCATCCACTCGTCCCGCACATGGCGACGCCCCGGCCGTCGGGTCGGCCGGGGCGTCGCGGTCAGGGCGTCAGGCGGCCGACCAGCCGCCGTCGCTGGCGAGGTTCTGGCCGTTGACGTTCACACCGTCGTCGCTCAGCAGGAACGTGATCGACGCGGCGAGGCGGTCGGCGGTCACGGGCGGCGTCATCAGCGCCATGCCCGCCTGCACGCGCTCGGCGCCCAGCGGCGAGTTGAACTTCGCCTCGATGTTGGTGATCACGCCGCCGGGGGCGACCGCGTTGACGCGGATGCCGCTCGGGCCGTACATGAACGCGCTCGACTTGGTGAGGCCGACCACGGCGTGCTTCGACGCCGTGTAGGCCGCGCCGGCGGCCGAGCCGCGCAGCGACGCCTCGGACGACGTGTTCACGATCGAGCCGCCGCCCTGCGCGAGCATCGCCGGGATGACGGCGCGCATGAGCTTCATCGTGCCGGTGACGTTGACGCGGAACACGCGGTCCCACACGGCGTCGGTGACCTCGCCGACCGGGGTCATGTCGTCCATGATCCCGGCGATGTTCGCCAGACCGTCGATGCGGTCGCCCGCGGCGTCGATGATGCGGGCCACGCCCTCGTCGTCGGTGATGTCGGCGGTCAGGGCGACGACGTCGGCACCGTCGTGCGCGGCGACGAACTCGTCGAGGCGCTCCTGGCTGACGTCGACCGCGATGACACGGCCGCCCTCGCGGGCGACGCGCGATGCGGTGGCGCGGCCGATGCCGGAGCCGGCGCCGGTGACGATGACGGTCTGACCGGTGAAGCGGCCCGCGCTGATCTTCTCGGCCCACTCGGCCTTGGGGGTCTCGTCGGCGGGCGTCTCGGGCACACCGTCGGGGTTCACCTGCGCGATGAGCGCGTCGAGCGCGGCCTGGGGGAACGAGCCGCCGCTCATGGCCACGAGGTTCGAGATGGGCAGTGCGGCGATCGGCGCGAGTGCTTCTGCGGTCTGCCCGCCCTGCGCCAGCAGGCCGCGCAGTGCAGCGCCGCCGGCGGCGTCGTCGAGCCAGGTCTGGATCGTGGAGGCTCCGGTGAGGGGAGCGGGGGTGGTGCTCATTGTCTTCCCTTTCGTTGGCAGTGCTTCGGGGCTGCGGGTCCGGGGGACGAGGATCCTTCGGGGCGGCTCCTACCGGACAACTATGTCCGGTACTAGGCTACACCCGTGCACAGCACCGCATCCCCCCGTGCGGAAACCCGCCAGAACCGCGGCCCCGCCGCCGCCGCCGACAATCGCCGCGCCCTCATCGCCGCTGCCCGCGAGGTCTACGCCGAAGGAGGGCTCGCCGCCCCGTTCAGCGCCGTCGCGAAACGCGCCGGCGTCGGGCAGGGCAGTCTGTACCGGCATTTCCCCGACCGCACCGCCCTCGCCGTCGCCGTGTTCGAAGACAACGTGCGCGACCTCGAGGAGTACACCGCGGCACCCGATCGCACCATCGAAGACCTGCTCGATCGCGTGGTCGACCAGGCCGTCGTGTCGACGGCGTTCATCCAGCTGGTGACGGCTGACCTCGCCGATCCCCGCGTAGCCGTCCTCGGCGAGCGGTTCTACGGCGTCGTCGCGCAGCTCGTCGCGCGGGACCGCGCCGCGGGCCGCATCGGCGACCACGTCGAGATCGAGGACGTGACGATGGCCACCGGCATGCTCGCCACCGAGCTGGCGAGGACGGATGCCGCCGCCCGGCCCGCCGCCTCCGCCCGTGCGCGCCGCCTCTTCCGGGCGGCGTTCGCTCCGCGCTGACGCCCGGCGGCCTTCGCCCCACGGCGAGCAGTGCGGGACCACGGCATGGCGCCGGGTCGTGTCACGTCGCGCTGAGGCGCAGGTGCAGCAACGGGTACGGGCGTCCCGCTTCGTCCGTGTCGCTCCGCCCGGCCACCACGAATCCGTGGCGGACGTAGAAGCGCACCGCGGGTGCGTTCTGCTCGTTGACGTCGACTCCGGTCACGCCCTGCTCGTTGATCGCGTGCGTGAGCAGTGCGGTGCCGATACCGCTGCCGCGCTCGGCGGCGTCGACGAACAGCATCTCCAGGCCTCCGTCGGCGACCCCCGAGAATGCGACGGGTCGGCCGTCGCGTTCCGCGACCGAGAGGTCGACGGCGGGGAAGTAGTCCGACGCCAGGCGGTCCTCGATCTCGTCGCGGTCGGCTGCGGCGAGGAAGCCGTGCGTCGCATCGACCGCTCGGCGCCAGATGGCCACGAGTGCGACGTACTCTGCGACCCCGATCGACGGGCGGATGCTCAGGGCGGGCACGGTGGAACTCCTACGGCTGACGGGGTTCCCCATGCTAGCGAAGAGACCCTGCGCCGCCGTCGGCCGCGGCGCCGGCTCGGCCGACACGCCAGGGGCCGGCATCCACCGATCAGAGGCGGGTCCAGGCCTCCGTGAGCACGCCCCGGAGGATCTGCTCGATCTCGTCGAACTCGGCGGGGCCGATCGTGAGCGGCGGTGCGAGTTGGATCACGGGGTCGCCGCGGTCGTCGGCGCGGCAGTACAGGCCGGCGTCGAACAGCGCCTTCGAGAGGAATCCGCGCAGCAGCCGCTCGGACTCGTCGTCGTCGAAGGTCTCTTTCGTCGCCTTGTCCTTCACCAGCTCGATGCCGAAGAAGAAGCCGTCGCCGCGCACGTCGCCGACGATCGGCAGATCGGTGAGGCGCTCCAGGGTCGAGCGGAACACCGGCGAGTTCTCGCGCACGTGCTCGTTGAGCCCCTCTTCCTCGAAGATGTCGAGGTTCTCCAGCGCCACGGCGGCCGAGACGGGGTGACCGCCGAACGTGTAGCCGTGGTAGAAGGATCGGTCGCCGTGCGCGAACGGCTCGTAGATCCGGTCGCTGACGATCGTGCCGCCCAAAGGTGAGTAGCCGCTGGTCACGGCCTTGGCGAAGGTGATCATGTCGGGCTGGTAGCCGTAGGCGTCGCACGCGAACATGTGGCCGATGCGGCCGAAGGCGCAGATGACCTCGTCCGACACGAGCAGCACGTCGTACTTGTCGCAGATCTGGCGCACGCGCTGGAAGTATCCGGGCGGGGGCGGGAAGCATCCGCCCGAGTTCTGCACCGGCTCCAGGAACACCGCGGCGACCGTCTCCGGACCCTCGAACAGGATCATCTCTTCGATGCGGTCGGCCGCCCACACCCCGAACTCCTCGACGCTGCCGGTCGGGGCCCCCATCTCGGCGGCGCGGTAGAAGTTCGTGTTGGGCACACGGAAGCCGCCGGGCGTGACCGGCTCGAACATCTCCTTCATGGCGGGGATGCCGGTGATCGCGAGCGCGCCCTGCGGCGTGCCGTGGTACGCGATCGACCGCGAGATCACCTTGTGCTTCGTGGGCCGGCCCTGGATCTTCCAGTAGTACTTCGCGAGCTTGAACGCGGTCTCGACGGCCTCGCCGCCGCCGGTCGAGAAGAACACCTTGTTGAGGTCGCCCGGCGCGTACGACGCGATGCGGTCGGCGAGCTCGATCGCGGCCGGGTGCGCGTACGACCAGATCGGGAAGAATGCGAGTTCCTCGGCCTGCTTCGCGGCGGCCTCGGCCAGCCGACGCCGTCCGTGACCTGCCGCCACGACGAAGAGCCCCGCGAGCCCGTCGATGTACTTCTTGCCCTGCGAGTCCCAGATGTGGTGACCCTCGCCCTTGACGATGATGGGCACGCCGGGGCCGTCGGTCATGACGGACTGCCGGGCGAAGTGCATCCAGAGGTGGTCCTTCGCCATCTGCTGCAGCTCGGCATCGCTCCTCGCGGGGCGGCCGGTGCGGGCGGGGCGTTCGGTCGAGAGAGACATGAGTGGCCTTCCGTCAGACGTGTCCTCACGCTACCCGTGCGACTCGCCCGCCGGGTAGGGCGTTCTGTGCTGAGTGGATGCCGGTCCCGTCGGTCCGTCCGGCGGCCGGGGCCGCCGGCATCCCGGCCTGCCTCGGGTTTGGGGCGCAGCTTCTCCCTTGGGGCGCGAATGGTGCGCCCCAAGGGAGGCGACGCGCCCCAAACCCGCGGGAGCGAGGGAGGGAAGGGATCAGGTCGAGCCGCGGGGGATGAGACGCGTCGGCAGGACGATGGGACTGGATGCCAGCGTCGCACCGGCGGCGGCGTCCGTGAGGGCCGTGACGGCGGCGGCGGCCATCTCACGGATGGGCTGGCGCACGGTGGTCAGCGGCGGGGTGAGCCAGCGGGCGCTGCGCAGGTCGTCGAAGCCCACCACGAGCACGTCGCCGGGGATGCTGCGTCCCGTCGCCGCGGCGGCGGCGTACACGCCCGCGGCCATCTCGTCGGAGCATGCGAACACCCCGAGGCGTTCCCCCGGGCGCAGGCGCCGCAGCACGGGGAGGGCGGCGTCGCGGGCGGCCGCGGCGCCCCAGTCCGCCTCGAGCATGACCGGGTCTGTGCCCGGCCGCACCTCGCCCAGCCCCTCGACGAACCCTTCGTGACGCGCGCGGCCGTACCGGTACGGCGGGGAGCCGACGACGATCGCGAAGCGCGTCGCGCCCCGGTCGGCGAGGTGCAGCGCCGCCGTGCGCGCGCCGGCGCGGTCCGTCGTGCGGACGCTGGTGAGGCCCCGCGACGTCTCGGCCTGGGGGTCCATAAGGACGACCGGGACGTCGGCATCCGCCAGCGCCGCGAGCTGAGAGGCGGTGGGCGAGATGAGGCCGAGCATGACGCCCGCCGAGCCGCGTCGTCGCACCCGCATGGGCCAGTCGTCGTCGGGGGTGTCGCGCTCCTCCGTGAGGACGAGGTCGTAGCCGGCCGCCGCGGCGGCGCTGCGGGCGCCCGCCGTCACTTCGTCGGAGTAGGCGTTGTGGTACCCGCCGAGCACGAGGTCGACCAGACGCGCCGAGCCGGGCGGCCGGCCGCCCGCTGCGGGTTCGCGCGTATAGCCGAGGGTGCGAGCGGCGGCGAGCACGCGGCGCCGGGTGGCAGGGGCGAGGTCGCCGCGTCCCGACAGTGCGCGCGAGGCCGTGCCGATGCTCACGCCGGCGCGTGCGGCGAGGTCGGCGAGGGTCACGCGGGCGGCCACGGGACCACCCTCCCGCATGGCACCGGTTTTGCGCAAGATTCTCGCGGGCCGGGGAGCGCGGTGGCATCGTCGGTGCCTGGAAAGGGCTCCACACGATGACGACGACGACATCGCCGCTGCGGATCGCACTGATCGGCACCGGCTTCATGGGCCGCATGCACACGCAGGCCTGGCGCACCGCCCCGCGCTTCTTCGACCTTCCGTATGAGCCGGTGCCCGCGCTCGCGGTCGGTCACCGCCCCGACGCGACCGCCGAGTTCGCCGCCCGCCTGGAATGGCCGGAGCACGCCGTGGACTGGCGTGAGGCCGTCGAGCGCGACGACATCGACGTGATCGACATCTGCACGCCCGGCGACACGCACGCCGAGATCGCGCTGGCCGCGCTCGCCGCCGGCAAGCACGTGCTGTGCGAGAAGCCGCTCGCGAACTCGGTCGCCGAGGCGGACGCGATGGCGGATGCCGCCACCCGTGCCGCAGGCGTCGCCATGTGCGGCTTCAGCTACCGGCGCACGCCGGCGCTCGCCCTCGCGAAGGAGCTGATCGCCGACGGACGGGTCGGCCAGATCCGCCACGTGCGCGCGCAGTACCTCCAGGACTGGCTGAGCGATCCCGACGCGCCCCACACGTGGCGCATGGATCGCGACCGCGCGGGCTCCGGGGCGCTGGGCGACATCGGCGCGCACTCGATCGACACCGCGCAGTGGCTCGCGGACCAGAGCGTCGAGGCCGTGTCGGCCGTGATGCGCACCTTCGTCACGTCGCGCCCCCGCCGGGGTGCGGTCGAGGGCCTGGGCGGCGTCGCCGCCGACCCGACCGACCGCCTTCCCGTCACCGTCGACGACGCCGCCGCCTTCACGGCGCGGTTCGACCGCGGCGCCCTCGGCGTCTTCGAGGCCACCCGTATGGCGACCGGCCGGCGCAACGCCAACCGGATCGAGATCTCGGGCGACCGCGGCGCGATCGCGTTCGACTTCGAGCGCATGAACGAGCTCGAGGTGTACGACGCCGCGGCCGATGCGGCACAGGGCTTCCGTCGCGTGCAGGTCACCGAGGCGCGGCATCCCTATGCCGGCGCGTGGTGGCCGGCGGGCCACGGACTCGGCTACGAGCACCTGTTCACGCACCAGGCCGTCGACTTCGTCCGTGCCGTGGCCGGCGAGGTCGCGGTCTCGCCCACCTTCGCCGACGCGGCGCAGGTGCAGCGCGTGCTCGCCGCCGTCGAGCGCAGCGCCGCCGACGACAGCATCCTCACCCCGGTGGCGTCCGCCGCCGGCGCAACCGAAGGGACCCCCGCATGACCCGCACCGCCCTCGTCGTCCGCGGCGGATGGGACGGCCACCACCCCGTGGAGGCCACCGATCTGTTCATCCCGTTCCTGCGCGACAGCGGCTTCGACGTCACGATCGAGGACGACCCGCAGGTGTACGCCGACGCGGACCGCATGGCGGCCACCGACCTCGTGCTGCAGTCCGTGACGATGTCGCAGGCGTCGCACGAGGCGGTCCGCGGTCTGCGCGACGCGGTCGCTGCCGGCACCGGGTTCGCGGGGTGGCACGGCGGCATCGCCGACTCGTTCCGGTCGAGCTCGGACTACCTGCAGCTCGTCGGCGGCCAGTTCGCCACCCACCCGTCGAAGCACCCCGACGAGGTCCACGGCGCGCCGACGGACAACTACCTCGAGTACACGGTCGAGCTGACCGACCTCGGTCGCGGCCACGAGATCATGGCCGGGATCGACGACTTCACGCTCACCACCGAGCAGTACTGGGTGCTGCACGACGACCTCAACGACGTGCTGGCCACCACCACGCACCCCGTGCAGCCGTACCACCCGTGGCACCGGCCGATCGTGTCGCCCGCGGTCTGGACGCGCGAGTGGGGCGCCGGCCGCGTCTTCGTCTCGACGCCGGGCCACAGCGTCGACGTGCTGCAGGACGACAACGTGCGCACCATCATCCAGCGTGGACTGCTGTGGGCAGCACGATGACGGGCGCCGAGCCCACCGCCGTCGGCATCGTCGGGCTCGGCGTCATCTCGGGGCAGTACCTCGCGACGCTCGCCGACGCGTCGGGCATCCGTGTCGCCGCCGTCGCCGACCTCGACGTCGCACGGGCACGGGCGGCCGCCGACGCGCTGCCCGGGTGCCGCGCGCTGACGACCGACGAACTGGTCGCGGACGACGGCATCCAGACGGTCCTGAACCTCACGATCCCGGCGGCGCACGCCGACGTCGCCCTGGCCGCCATCGCGCACGGCAAGGACGTGTACGGCGAGAAGCCGCTGGCGGCCACGTTCGCCGACGCGGAACGGGTGATGGATGCCGCCGCCGCCGCCGGCGTGCGGGTCGGGGGAGCCCCCGACACCGTGCTCGGCACCGGGGTGCAGACGGCGCGCGCCGCGATCGACGACGGACGCATCGGGCAGCCGGTGTCGGCGTCGGCGACGTGGATCTCGGCGGGCCACGAGTCGTGGCATCCCCAGCCGGACTTCTACTACCGCGAGGGCGGCGGGCCGCTGCTCGACATGGGCCCGTACTACGTGACCTCGCTCGTGCAGCTGCTGGGGCCCGTCACCGCCGTGTCGGGCGCAGGCTCGCGCTCCCGTGACGCACGCGTCATCGGCTCGGGGCCGCGCGCGGGCGAGCGGATCGCCGTCGACGTCGACACCCACCTGACCGGCATCCTGCACCACGCGTCGGGGGCGATCTCGACGGTGACGATGAGCTTCGACGGCGTGCGCTCGACCGCGCAGCCGATCGAGGTGCACGGTGTCGACGGCTCGCTCGTCGTGCCCGACCCCAACGGCTTCGCCGGCGACGTGCGCCTGCACGAGCGGGGCGGCGAGTGGCAGACCCTCGAACCGTGGGCGGGCTATGTCGACGCCGGTCGAGGCATCGGGCTCGTGGATCTCGCCCGCGCCGCGGACGGTTCCGACGGCCGCGCGAGCGGCGCCATGGCCCTTCACGTGCTGGAGATCATGACCGCGCTGGCCGCATCCGCGGCCTCCGGCATCCGCGAACCGCTCCGCACCACCGTGGAGCGCCCCGCCCTCGTCCCCCTCACTCCCGCAACGACCTGGAGAAGCCTGTGACCACGGCCCGCGCCGTCATCGATCTCGACGTCCCCGGAGACGTCATCAGCCGCCACCTGTACGGGCACTTCGCCGAGCACCTCGGCCGCTGCATCTACGGCGGATTCTGGGTCGGCGAGGACTCGCCCCTGCCGAACGTGCGCGGCATCCGCTCCGACGTCGTCGACGCGCTGCGCGCGCTGGGCATCCCCAACCTGCGCTGGCCGGGCGGCTGCTTCGCCGACGACTACCACTGGCGCGACGGCATCGGTCCGCGCGAGAGCCGGCCGACCATGGTGAACACGCACTGGGGCGACGTCGTCGAGAACAACCACTTCGGCACGCACGAGTTCATGGACCTGTGCGACCTGCTCGGCGCCGACGCCTACGTCAACGGCAACGTCGGCAGCGGCACCGTGCGCGAGATGAGCGAGTGGGTCGAGTACCTCACGCGCGACGGGGACTCGCCGATGGCGCGCCTGCGTCGCGAGAACGGTCGTGATGAGCCCTGGACCGTGCCCTTCTGGGGCATCGGGAACGAGGCGTGGGGCTGCGGCGGCAACATGACCGCGCAGCAGTACGCGCTCGAGGCGCGTCGCTACGGCACCTACTGCCGCGACCACGGCGGCAACAAGCTGTACCGCATCGCGGCCGGCGCGTCGGACGACGACGTCGCGTGGACGCGCGCGCTCATGGAGTCGCTCGGATGCCTCACCTGCGGCTCGAACCCGACGCCGGTGTTCCAGGGGGTGTCGTTCCACTACTACTCGCACGCCGGATCGGGCATCAACACCGAGTCGGCGACAGAGTTCTCGCCCGAGGAGTTCTACGGCACGATGCGCAAGGCGCTCGATGTCGAGCGCGTCATCCGCCGCCACGAGGCCGTCATGGACTCGTACGACCCCGACCGCAAGGTGGGGCTCATCCTCGACGAGTGGGGCACGTGGTGGAACGTCGAGCCCGGGACGAACCCCGGGTTCCTGTTCCAGCAGAACACCGTCCGCGACGCGCTCGTCGCCGCCGTGCACTTCGACGCGTTCCACCGGCACGCCGGCCGCCTCAAGATGGCCAACATCGCGCAGACGCTCAACGTGCTGCAGGCGATGATCCTCACCGACGAGGAGGGTGCCATGGTGCTCACGCCGACGTACCACGTGTTCGAGATGAACCGCGGGCACCACGACGCCACGGCTCTCGCCGCCCACGTGCTGCAGACGCCGGCCGTCGACGGCGACGTGCCCGGACTGTCGGTGTCGGCCTCGACGCGCGATGGCGGTGCCCTGGTCTCGCTGTCGAACCTGTCGCTCGACGAGTCGCTGCAGGTGCAGGTCGTCCTGCGAGGCCGGGCGGCGACGGTGCGCCGCGCCCGCGTGCTGACGGGGAAGGACGCCGCCGCGCACAACACCCCCGAGGCGCCCGACGCCGTCGCGCCCGTCGCGCTGGAGACGTCGGTGGATGCCGGCGTGCTGACGGTCACCCTGCCGCCGCACTCGTTCGCGACGGTGGAGCTCGACCTGGCGTAGACCTCGCCACGACGCCACGAGGGCCCGGTGCGCAATGCGCACCGGGCCCTCGTGTTCCGGATGGATGCCTCGGCCCGGGTGTTCGCGTCAGCGCGGTTCGCGGACCAGCGGTGTGACGCTCGCCGTCGCGACCCGGGGGGAGTCGGCGGTGACCGCGTGCGTCGTGCCCGTGAGCTCGATCCGGGTCTCGGTCTCTCGTTCGGCGCACGACGGCCCGACCCACAGCTCGACGGCGCCGGGCTCGACGATGCGACGGCCGTCGCGTCCGGTGAAGGCGAGGCGGGTCGCGGGGACGTCGAAGGTCACGACCGTCGACTCGCCCGGGGCGAGCGTCACACGCTGGTACGCGAGCAGCTGCGCGACCGGCCGTGTCACCGAGGCGACGACGTCGCGCGCGTAGAGCTGCACGACGTCGGTGCCGGTCCGATCGCCCGTGTTCGACACCCGTACCCGGGCGACGACGGTTCCGCCCGTGGCGGCATCCGAGGCCTCGAGGTCTTCCCGGGCGAACGTCGTGTACGTCAGGCCGTGACCGAACGGGAGCGCGGGGGTGTTGTCGGCGCTGGTGATCTCGGTCGGGCCACCGAGCACCGGGTGCAGGTACGTGTACGGCTGTGCACCCGCGGAGCGCGGCAGGGACACGGGCAACCTGCCCGAGGGCGCCGCCGCGCCCGACAGGATGCGCGCGATCGCGGGGCCGCCCTCTTCGCCGGGGAAGAACGCCTGGATCACGGCGGCGGCGGCCGTCGGGCCCTCCAGCATCCATCCGATCGCGTACGGCCGGCCCGAGACGACGACCACCGCGGTCGGAGTGCCGGTCGCGACGACCGCCTCCACGAGCGCACGCTGCGCTCCCGGCAGTTCCAGGTCGTCGACGTCGTTGCCCTCGCCGACCGTGCCCCGGCCGAACAGGCCCGCTCGGTCGCCGACGACGACGATCGCCGCCTCTGCGCGTGCGGCCGCCTCGGCCGCCGCGGCGATTCCCGCGGTGTCGAGGTCCTCCACGTCACAGCCCCGCTCGAGCACGATCGAGGCTTCCGGCAGCTCGGCGCGCAGCGCCTCCGCCACGGTCGGGATGTCGAACCCGAGCGGCGTGCCGGGGTGATGGGCGAGCACGTGGTTGGCGAACGAGTAGCAGCCCATCAGCGACTCGGCCGCGTCGGCGTTCGGTCCGATCAGCGCGACCGACCGGGGCGCGGCGAGCGGCAGCATCCCGTCGTTTCGCAGGAGCACGATCGACTCCTCGGCAGACCGGCGGGCGAGTGCCCGCAGCTCGGGGCTGTCGAGCGCCACGTCCGTCGGGGGCGCCGAGTCGTCGTCGTCGAGCAGCCCGAGCTCCTCCTTCTGCGCGAGCACGCGCAGCACGGCGCGGTCCACATCGGCCAGGCCCTGCGGGTCCGTGGCGAGCCGCTCTCGGAGCGGCCCGACGAAGGCGTCGCCTGTCGGCAGCTCGATGTCGATGCCGGCCCGCAGCGCCAGGAGCGCCGCCGCGCCGAGGTCCTCGGCGACACCGTGCAGGGCGTGCAGGAACGCGACGGAGAAGTAGTCGGCGACGACGGTGCCGTCGAAGCCCCACTCCTCCCTCAGCAGCGAGGTGAGCAGCTCGGGGTTGGACGCCACCGGCACACCGTCGATCTCGGCGTACGAGTTCATCACCGATCGCACGCCGCCGTCACGGACCGCCATCTCGAACGGCGGCAGGACGACGTCCTGAAGGCGCCGGCGGCCCATGTGCACCGGGGCGTGGTTGCGCCCGGCCTGCGAGGCCGAGTAGCCCGCGAAGTGCTTCAGTGTGGCGTGCACGCCGGCGGACTGGAGGCCGCGCACGTAGGCGGTGCCGATCGTCCCGACCACGTACGGGTCCTCGGCGATGCACTCGTCGACGCGGCCCCAGCGGGGGTCCGTCACGACGTCGAGCACCGGGGCGAGCCCCTGGTGGATGCCGAGCTCCGACATCGAACGACCGATGGCCTCGCCGATCTGCTCCGTCAGCTCCGGGTCGAACGCCGCGCCCCACGCCAGCGGTGTGGGGAAGGTCGCGGCCTTCCACGCGGCGAGACCGGTCAGGCACTCCTCGTGGACGATCGCCCCGATGCCCAGGCGTGAGCGCTCGCGGAGCCGCCGCTGCTCGCCCCACAGCCACGCCGCCCGCTCCGCGGGATCGACAGGGCGGGTGCCGTAGACGCGGGTCAGATGCCCGATCCCGTGCACCGTCGCCTCGTCGTACCCGGTGGAGGTCACCATCTCGCCGGCCATCGGCGCGACGACCTCGTCGCCCTGGTCGACCCAGTAGCCCACGAGCTGCGCGAGCTTCTCATCCAGCGTCATCTGGGCGTGCAGCGCACGCACCCGCTCCGAGACGGCGGGCAGGTCCACGCCGCTCATCCCTTGACCGCCCCGGTGAGCCCGCCGACGATGCGGCGCTCGAAGAGGCTGAAGAACACCAGCGCGGGGATCATCGACAGCGACGTGAACGCCAGCACCTTCGCGGTGTCGACGGAGTACTGCGACGAGAACGCCTGCACACCCAGAGGCAGTGTGAACGATGCGTTGTCGTTCAGGATGAACAGGGGCAGCAGATAGCTGTTCCAGCTGCCGATGAACGCCAGGATGCCGACGGTGATGACACCCGGGACCGCGAGCGGCACGACCATGCGCCAGAAGAAGCCCAGGCGGCTGCATCCGTCGATGAAGGCCGCCTCCTGGATCTCGTCGGGGATGGCGCGCAGGAACGGCACCAGGATGATGATCGTCGTGGGCAGGGCGAACGCGATCTGCGGCAGGATGACGCCGCCGAGCGAGTTGATCAGCCCGAGGTTGCGCACGACGATGTACAGCGGCGTGATGGCCACCGTGATCGGGAACATGAGCCCGGCGGCGAACAGCGCGTAGAGCGCGCCGCGGCCGCGGAACGAGTACCGTGCGAGCACGTAGCTGGCCATCAGGCCCAGCACGATCACGCCGACGGTGGTCGCCACGGCCACGATGGTCGAGTTCAGCACCAGCATCCAGAACGTGCCCTCGGTGAGCACGCCGATGTAGTTGGTGAGCACCCACGGGTCGGGCAGGCCGGCCGGATTCGTCGTGATCTGCGAGTTCGTGCGGAAGCCGCCGACGATGATGTAGATGACGGGGCCGAGCATCAGCGCGATCACCACGAGGGCGACGAAGTACACGGCAGGGGTGCCGGTCCGCATCCGCGGAGATCGGAGCTTGGTCGGCGCGGCGGTCGCCACGGCGGCGGTCATCGGTCGGTCCTTTCGGTGAGCGCGCCCGCGGTGTCGCGCCGCAGCACGAAGCGCTGGTAGATCAGGGCGACGATGAGGGAGATGAGGAAGATCACGACGGCGACGGCGTTGCCGTAGCCGAAGTTGCCGGCGTTGCGGCCGTTGGCCACCATGTAGGTCGCCATCGTGGAGGTGCCGGCGACGGAGGCCACGTACTGGCCCCAGATGATGTAGACGAGATCGAACAGCTGCAGGGCGCCGATGATCGAGAGGAACGCCCAGATCCGCAGCGTCGGTCCGAGCAGCGGGATCGTGATGCGCCGCTGGATCTGCCAGTAGCTCGCGCCGTCGATCGCGGCCGCCTCGTAGAGCTCCTCGGGGATGCCCTGGAGGCCCGCCAGGAACAGGATGACCGCGAAGCCCACGTACTTCCACGTGAGGATGGCGATCAGCGTCCAGATGGCGATGCTCGGGTCGGACAGCCAGTCGCGCGTGAACTGCTCGAGGCCGAGGTTCTCGAGGAGGCCGTTGAGGGCGCCGTTGGTGGCGAGCATGAGGCTGAAGCCGGTGCCGACGACCACCTCCGCGATCACGTAGGGCACGAAGATCAGCACGCGGATGACCGACTGCCCGCGCATCTTGCGGTTGAGCAGGAGCGCCAGCAGCAGGGCGACCGGTCCCTGGATCACCAAGGACATCACCACGATGAAGGCGTTGTGGCCGAGCGCCTCCTGGAAGTCAGGATCGGTGACGATCGTGACGTAGTTCTTGAGGCCGATGAAGTCGGTCGCGGGTCCGTAGCCGTGCCAGTTGAAGAACCCGTAGTACGCCGCCATGACGACGGGGAAGATGACGAAGCCCAGGAAGAGCAGCACGGCCGGTCCAGCCAGTACCGCGACCTCCAGACGGCCCGACCAGCCCATCCCACGGCGTCGGCGGCGCGGCGGCGCCGAGGGCGGCGGCGTGACGCCACCGCCCCCGGCGCGCTGCGCGAGATCCGTCTCCGGGCGATCGTCCGTCTTCGGTGTCTCGCTCGTGTACATGCGGAGTGTTCCTCAGCCCTTCGCCCCGGCCGCGTTGGCGGCCTCGATCAGCTGCTCGGGCGAGCTCTGTCCGGCGAGCATGTCGACGACGGCGACGTTGAGCGCGTTGCCGACGTTCTGGCCCAGCACGGTGTCGAGCCACTGCGAGACGAACGGCGCCTTGTTGTAGGCCTCCAGGATCTGCTTCAGGTACGGCTCGCTCACCTCGGCCTGCGCGGCCGTGTTGACCGGCGGGGAGTTGAACGCCTTGTAGTACGCCGTCTGCTGGGCGTCGGAAGCGACGAAGTTGAGGAAGTCCACGCACTCCTTCGGCGCCTGCGCCGAGCAGGAGTAGCCGTCGACGCCGCCCATCATCGAGCCGGGCTCGCCCTTGCCGCCCGGGACCTCCGGGAACGGGTACCAGGCGAGGTCAGGAAGCGGCTTCTCGTCAGGAGTGAGGGATGCGATCACACCCGGGTCCCACGCGCCCATCAGCTCTCCACCGGCCTGGTGGTTCGCCACGAGACCGGCCGAGCTGCCCGCGCCCTGCTGGGCGGACGTCGTGAGGAAGCCGTCGTTGAACGGCTCGGTCGCAGCGAAGTCCTCGAGGTCCTGCGCGGCCTTGAGCCAGCAGGGGTCGCTGAAGTCCTTCGAGTCGCCCGTCTCCTCCATCGTCTTCGGGGCGCACTCGCGCAGCGAGAACCAGTAGAACCAGTGCGCGGCCGGCCAGGCGTCCTTCGCACCGAGGGCGAGCGGAGCCACGCCCGTGGCCTTCAGCTTGTCGTTGGCGGCGACGAGCTCGTCGATCGTGGTGGGGTTCTCCGTGACGCCCGCGGCGGTGTAGAGGTCCTGGCTGTAGAAAATGCCGCCGGGCAGCACCGACAGCGGCATGGCCCACACCTTGTCCTGGTAGGTCTCGGCCTTGAACGAGCCCTCGGAGATGTTCTCCTTCGCCTCGCCCTCGATCTTGCCGGTGAGGTCCATGAGCTGGCCGGCCTGGACCATGGCGACCATCTTGCCGCCGCCGCGCTGCAGGAAGATGTCCGGCGGGTCGCCCGCGTTGAGCGAGGTCTGGAGCTTGCCGTCCATGTCCTCGTTCTGGATCGACTGCATCTTGATCGTGACGTCGGGGTTGTCCTTCTCGAACGCGGCGATCGCGTCCTTCCAGAACTGCTGCCCCGGGCCCGTCGTCGAGTTCTGCCACAAGGTCATCTCGACCTTGCCGTCGCTGTTCCCGTCGGAGCCGCCGGCGCTGCAGCCGGCGAGCGCGAGCGCGCCGACGACAAGTGCTGCCGAACCCGCGAGGATTCTCTTGCCCTTCATGTGATTCCCGTTCTCTTCTTCGAGGAGCACCTCCGCTTCGGGGTGCCGGTAGTCCGCGCGATCGGGCCGCGCTTCGCTCGGTGTGCGGTCCGAGCGAGAAAAGTCTGTGACCGCAACAAATACCTTGTCAAACGTTTTCAATAACGGTTTCGATGCCGTTATGCTTTCGAAACATGAGCCGCCGACCCACCATCACGGATGTCGCCGCCGCCGCCGGCGTGTCGGTGGCGACGGTCTCCAAAGCTGTCAACGGACGGTACGGCGTGGCCAGCGAGACGGTCGATCGGGTCCTCGCCGTCGTCGCCGAGCTGGGGTACGAGTCCAGCCTCATCGCGAGCAGCATGCGCTCACGCACGACCGGGGTCATCGGCGTGCTCGTTGCCGACTTCGAGCCGTTCAGCGCAGAGATCCTGAAGGGCGTCGGCCAGGCCCTTCGCGCCACGCGCTACGACCTGCTCGCCTACTCCGGCTCGCACGGCGCGGCCGAGGGATGGGAGCGACGCTCGCTGTCGCGGTTGAGCGGCACACTCATCGACGGCGCGATCATGGTCACGCCCACCGTGGTGAACGTCGGCACCGAAGTGCCCGTCGTCGCCATCGATCCCCATACCGGGCCCGCCGATGTGCCGACGGTCGAGTGCGACAGCTACGGAGGCGCTCTGCAGGCCACCCGGCATCTCGTCGAGCTGGGGCACACCCGCATCGGCTTCATCGCGGGCCGGCGCGATCTGCGATCGTCGATCGCGCGCGACGCCGGCTACCGCCGGGCGCTCACGGATGCCGGCATCCCGATCGACCCCGCGTTCGTCGGGTCGGGAAGCTACCGGCCCGACGCCGTGCGCATCGCGGCGCTGGAGATGCTCCGCCGGGCCGAGCGGCCGACAGCCATCTTCGCGGCGAACGACATCTCGGCCCTGGAGATCATGAAGGTGGCCTCGGAGCTCGGACTGGACGTGCCCCGTGACCTCTCGGTCATCGGGTTCGACGATGTGCCCGAGGCGGCGAAGGCGACCCCGGCGCTGTCGACGGTGCGTCAGCCGATGCAGACGCTCGGCGCCGAGGCCGCCCAGCTGCTGCTGTCGCTCATGGACGGCGAGCGCCCGGCCCTCACCCACGTCAAGCTCCCGACGCGCCTCGTGCCGCGCGACACGACGGCACCGCCGGAGTGAGGGGCGGGCTCAGGTCGGCGTCGCGCCCGCCGGGTCGCGCAGCAGCTCGGCGAACGCGGCTTCGGCCGCCCCGATGAGCAGGCGGTCTTCCGCAAGCGCCGCAGAGCGGATCTCGAGGTCTTCTCCGTTGGCGTGCATGGTCTGCGCGACCACGGCGCGCGTGAGAGCGTCCGGGTCGTCGGCGGCGAGCATCGCGAGGAAGCCGCCGAGCACGACGACCGCGGGGTTGAGCACGTTGACCGCATTGGCGAGGGCGGTGCTGAGGATGCGTCGCTGGCGGGCGATCTCGTCGGCGACGTCGGCGGAGCGCGTCGTGCGCAGGAGGCGCGCCAGCTCGGGCTCGTCGGCGTTCTCCCGCCCCAGGACGGCGAGGAGCCGCGCCTGGCTCACTTCGTCTTCGAGCACGCCGTTGCTCGCCCGCCTGTCGTCGTTCGACGCGATCCCCGGTCGGTTCTGCCCGAACTCGCCCGAGTAGCCCGAGGCTCCTGCGACGGGCATGCCGTTGACGATCAGGCCGCCGCCGATGCCGCTCGCCCCGCCGTTGAGGTAGACGATGTCGTCCACGCCGCGCGCCGCCCCGAACAGGTGCTCGGCGACGACGCCGAGGCCGGCGTCGTTGCCGACCACGGTGTGCAGCCCGGTGGCGGCCTCCACCATCTCGCGCAGTGCGATATCGGTCCACTTCAAGTGCGGGGCATCCCGTACCAGACCGTCGGCGGCGCGCACGAGTCCGGGGACGGCGATCCCGATGCCGGCCAGGGCGAGCTCGTCGGCGCCCTCGTCCCGCTGGAGCTCGATGTACTCGGCGATCAGCTCCGTCGTGCGCTCCGGGCTGACGAGGCCGGTCATCTCGACCCGCCGCCGTCGGCTGACGCGTCGGTCCAGACCCACCGTGGCGATGGTCACGGCGTCCACTTCGGGGTTGACGGCGATCGCGGCGACGCGCGGGTGCGGAGCGACCAGCGGCGACGGGCGGCCGACGCGGCGGCTGGGGTCCGGTGCGTGCTCCTCGACGAGTCCGAGCGAGACGAGATCTCCGACGAGATCGGCGATCGTCGAACGGTTGAGATTCGTCGCGCCCGTCAGCGTCGCGCGCGAGACGGGGCCTTCCAGATGAACGATGCGCAGGAGGCGCGACAGGTTCGCCTGGCGGCTGCCGACGGGCTCGTTCATACCCTCACTGTAGGGGCGAGTCGCGGCGTCGCGTCCGATGAGGATCCTCCGGTGCGCGGCGGGGCCGTGCTCTCGCGGATCACCAGATGCGTCGCGAGGTCCATGCGCAGGGTGTCGGGGGTGGCGTCGTCGGCCAGGCGCAGGGCGAGGCGCGCCGCCTCCTCTCCCATGCGGCGCAGCGGCTGGTGCACGGTCGTCAGCTGCGGGCTCATCCAGCGGGCGAGGGCGATGTCGTCGTAGCCGACCACGGAGAGATCGTCGGGGACCCGCAGCCCGGCCGCCGACGCGGCGGCGATGACCCCGAGGGCCTGCAGATCGCTGCCCGCGAAGATGGCCGTGGGGCGCTCGTCGAGCGCGAGGAGCTCGCGCGCCGCCGACTCGCCACCGTCGGGGTGGAAGTCTCCGAACCGGATCAGCTCGGGGTCGACGGGCAGGCCGGCCGCGGTCATGGCGGACCGGTAGCCGTCGACGCGGGCGAGCGAGCACATCATGTCGTCGGGGCCTGTGATCGCCGCGATGCGGCGGTGCCCCAGGTCGATGAGGTGGCGGGTGGCCATCACCCCGCCGGACCAGTTCGCCGATCCCACCGACGGCACGTCGGGCGACGGATCACCGGCCGGATCGACGATCACCAACGGGATCCGCTGCGCGCGCAGCTTGTCCCGCAGGCGCTCGGCGATGTCGGAGAAGACCAGGACGACGCCGACCGGGCGCCGGCGGAGCACGCCGTCCATCCAGTCGGCGCCGGGGGTGTGGCGATCGCCGCTCACCGTGAGCACGACCGACAGCCCTGCGGTGTGAGCGACCTCCTCCACGCCTTCGATCACCTCCATCGACCAGCTCGGCTCCAGCTCGTGGAAGACGAGCTCGATGAACTCGCTGCGCCGCTTGCCGACGCGTCGCGTGTAGCCGTGCCGCGCCAGTGCGCGCTCGAGCCGGGACCGCGTCGCGGGCGCGACGTCGGTGCGCCCGTTGAGCACCTTGGACACCGTCGCGAGCGACACGCCCGCCTCGGCGGCGATCGTCGCCAGCGTGATCCGGGAGGCCTCCGTCATGCGTCCGAGAGTAGCGCCGAAACTGTCGGACGCCGGGGCGAGAAACCGAGGGCTCGTACCGCTCGATGCGTTGCGGGTGCTGCTGGACGCGGCATCCATTCTGGTATAGGTTGTCGTCAGCAACATTTAATGCCCGCCGCAAAGGAGCGTCATGCCCACCCCTACCCGCGCCGACAAGTTCTCGTTCGGTCTCTGGACCGTCGGCTACAACGGCACCGACCCCTTCGGCGGGCCGACCCGCCCCGCTCTCGACGTCGTCCACGTCGTCGAGAAGCTCTCGGAGCTCGGCGCCTACGGCCTCACCTTCCACGACGACGACCTGTTCGCCTTCGGCTCGACCGACGCGGAGCGTCAGTCGCAGATCGACCGCCTGAAGGGCGCGCTCGCCGACACCGGCCTCATCGTTCCGATGGTGACGACGAACCTCTTCTCGGCCCCTGTCTTCAAGGACGGCGGCTTCACCGCCAACGACCGCGACGTGCGTCGCTACGCCCTGCGCAAGGTCTTCCGCCAGCTCGACCTGGGTGCCGAGCTCGGCGCCAAGACGTTCGTGATGTGGGGCGGCCGCGAGGGCGCCGAGTACGACTCGGCCAAGGACATCCGCGCCGCGCTCGAGCGCTACCGCGAGGCCGTCAACATCCTCGGCGACTACGTCACCGACAAGGGCTACGACATCCGCTTCGCGATCGAGCCGAAGCCCAACGAGCCCCGCGGCGACATCCTGCTGCCCACGCTCGGCCACGCGATCGCGTTCATCGACTCGCTCGAGCGCCCCGAGCTCGTCGGCCTCAACCCCGAGGTCGGCCACGAGCAGATGGCGGGCCTGAACTTCGCCGCCGGCATCGCCCAGGCGCTGTACCACGGCAAGCTCTTCCACATCGACCTCAACGGCCAGCGCGGCATCAAGTACGACCAGGACCTCGTGTTCGGCCACGGCGACCTGCACAACGCGTTCGCGCTCGTCGACCTGCTCGAGAACGGCGGCCCCGGCGGTGTGCCCGCGTACGAGGGTCCGCGCCACTTCGACTACAAGCCGTCGCGCACCGAGGACGAGAAGGGCGTGTGGGAGTCCGCCGCGGCCAACATGCGCACGTACCTGCTGCTCAAGGAGCGCGCCGCCGCCTTCCGGGCCGACCCCGAGGTGCAGGAGGCGCTCGCCGCGGCGAAGGTGCCCGAGCTGTCCACCCCGACGCTCAACCCGGGGGAGACGTACGACGAGTTCCTCGCCGACCGTTCGGCCTATGAGGACTTCGACGCCGACGCGTACCTGGGCGGCAAGGGCGGCGGCTTCGTCCGCCTGCAGCAGCTCGCGACCGAGCACCTGCTCGGCGCCCGCTGAGCCTCACCGTCCGCACAACTCTCGCTGAGACAGGGGATCCGCGCCGGGACCGGGGGTCATGCCCTCGGTCCCGTGCGGGGTCCCCTGTCTCGCCCGTTACCCAAGGAGCATCCGTGGCACTGGTCATGGGAGTCGACTCGTCGACGCAGTCGTGCAAGGTCGTGATCGTGGATGCCGCGACGCGCGCCGTCGTCCGGCAGGGGCGCGCGTCGCACCCCGACGGCACCTCCGTCGACCCGGAGGCATGGTGGACCGCGCTGCAGGCCGCGATCGCGGACGCCGGCGGCCTCGAGGACGTCGAGGCCTGGGCCGTCGGCGGCCAGCAGCACGGCATGGTCGCGCTCGACGCCGACGGCCGGATCGTGCGCGACGCGCTGCTGTGGAACGACACCCGCTCGGCGGGTGCTGCCGCAGACCTCGTCGCCGAGTTCGGCGCCGACGAGCTCGCGCGGCGCACGGGCCTGGTGCCCGTGGCATCCTTCACCATCACCAAGCTCCGCTGGCTGCGCGACGCCGAGCCCTCCAACGCCGCGCGCGTCGCGGCCGTCGCCCTGCCGCATGACTGGCTCACGTGGCGGCTGCGGGGCTTCGGACCCGCCGGCGAGTCACCCCGGGGCCCTGTGCTCGACGAGCTCGTCACGGACCGGTCGGATGCCTCCGGCACCGGCTACTGGAACCCCGCCGACGGCTCGTACGACCGGGAGCTGCTCGTCGCGGCCCTCGGCCATGACGTCGTCCTTCCCCGGGTGCTCGGACCGGACGAGTCGGTCGAGGACGCCGACGGCCGCCGTGTCGGCGGTGGCGCGGGCGACAACGCCGGTGCGGCCCTCGGGCTCGGCGCCGGCCCCGGTGACGTCGTGGTGTCGATCGGCACGTCCGGCACCGTCTTCGCAGTGAGCGAGCACCGCACGATCGACCCGACGGGCACCGTCGCCGGCTTCGCCGACTGCACGGGCCGGTTCCTCCCCCTCGTCGCGACGCTCAACGCCGCGCGCGTGCTCGACGCCATCGCGCGGGTGCTGGGCGTCGACCATGCCGAGCTGTCGCGCCTGGCGCTGGCTGCGGAGCCGGGTGCGGCGGGCCTCGCGCTCGTGCCGTACTTCGAGGGCGAACGGACCCCGAACCTTCCGGATGCGACCGCATCGCTCACCGGCATGACCCTCGCCTCGACGACCCGCGAGAACCTCGCGCGCGCCGCCGTCGAAGGCATGCTGTCGGGCCTCGCGGCCGGCCTCGAGGCGCTGCGCGGCCTCGGCGTGCCGCTCGAGCGCGCGCTGCTCATCGGCGGCGGAGCTCAGTCCGAGGCGGTGCGGCGGGTCGCGCCGCTGGTCCTCGGCCTCGCGGTCGAGGTCCCCGAGCCCGGAGAGTATGTGGCGCTCGGTGCCGCGCGGCAGGCGGCATCCCTCCTCGACTGATGTATCCCGCGGCCGGGCATCCGCATCTTCACTGTATGGACGCTGCGATGCTCGCCGGGACGGTCTCGACCGTGCTGTTCGCCGCGGCCAACCTGCCGATGCTGGCGAAGGCGGTGCGGTCGCACGATCTGCGGTCGTACAGCGTGAGCGCCCTGGTGCTCGGCAACGTCGGCAACCTCGTCTACACGTTCTACGTCGTGAGTCTGCCGTTCGGCCCGATCTGGGTGCTGCACGGGTTCTACCTCGTCACGATGGCGCTCATGCTGGTGCTGTACGCGGTGTCGGCACGGGCGCGGCGTGTCAGGGATTCAGGAGATTCGGCGCCGTCCGCCCCTCCCGTCCCGCGGGAATCCGCGGGAGTCGGCCCGGGCCGCACGCGGATCTCCTGAGTTCTCGACGAGAACGGGAGAGAATGCGGTCTATGGATGCCGCGGCCACCGGTGACGTCGAGCTCGACGAGATCGCCGCAGAGCTCTACGCCCTGCCGCCCGCCGACTTCACCGCGGCGCGCAATGCGCGGGCGGCGGCATCCGATCCCACGCTCGCCAAGCGTGTGAAGACGCTCCGCAAGCCGTCGGTCGCGGCGTGGGCGGTCAACCTCCTCGCCCGTGACGGGCAGCTCGCCGACGCCGTCGAGCTGTCGGCGGCGCTGCGCGAGGCGCAGGACGACCTCGATGCCGCCGAGCTGTCGCGTCTCGGGGCGCAGCGGCGGCAGCTGGTCGCCGCCCTCGCGAAGCAGGCGGTCGGCCTCGCCTCGGACGCCGGGGTGACCCTCAGCCCGGCGGCCCGCGACGAGACCGAGAAGACGATCAACGCGGCGGTGATGGATGCCGCAGCCGCCGCCGCGGTGCTCACGGCGCGCCTCGTCACGACGCTCGAAGCGGGCGACATCGACCCGGCCACGCTCGCCGAGGCCGTCGGCGGGTCGCTGCCGGGCGCGGTCGAGCAGGCGCCTCGGGACGATCTCGCCGAACGCCGCGCGCGCAAGGCTGCGGAGAAGGCCGTGCGCGAGGCGGAGCGCGTGGCGAACGAGGCCGAGCGCGAGCTCGCGCGCGTCGACGCGCGCCGCGCGAAGGCCCAGGAGCGCGTCGACCATGTGCGCGAGCGCATCGATGACCTGCGCCGCGACCTCGCAGCCCTGGAGGCCGATGCGGCGGCGGCCGAGCAGAAGCTGGAGACCGCCGAGCGCGAGCACGCCGACGCCGCGGCGCGCGCCCGCTCGGCCGTTCAGGAGTCCGAGCGTGCCCGGCGTGCGCTCGACGACGATTGACCCGGGCTTCACAGGACTCTCGTAGACACCCTCCCTACGGTGGAAGGCATGGCGACTCCTGCTCCGCTGGTGCCCGCGACGACGGCCGACGAGGGGGAGATCACCGTCTCGGCGGCCGAGCTGCGCGAGCTTCGCGACGAGCTGCAGCGGTTCATGATGGAGTACCGGTTCGGCCTGCAGGAGGTCGAGACGAAGATCGGCATCCTGCGCGACGAGTTCCTGCTGACGCACGACTACAACCCGATCGAACACGTGTCGAGCCGCGTCAAGTCACCCGACAGCCTGGTCGAGAAGGTGCAGCGCAAGGGGATCGACGGCGACTTCGACTCCATCCGGCGCCACATCACCGACATCGCCGGCATTCGCGTGACCTGCAGCTTCACCGCCGACGTCTACCGTCTGTTCGATCTGCTGACCGCGCAGGACGACGTGCGGGTCCTGCAGGTCAAGGATTACATCGCCGAGCCCAAGGCCAACGGCTACAAGAGCCTGCACGCGATCCTCGAGGTGCCGGTGTTCCTGTCGACAGGGCGCATCGACGTGCCCGTCGAGGTGCAGTTCCGGACGATCGCGATGGACTTCTGGGCGAGCCTCGAGCACAAGATCTACTACAAGTACGCGACGCGCGTGCCGGACGAGCTGCTGGAGAGCCTCAAGGACGCCGCCGTCACCGCGGCCGAGCTCGACGCCCGCATGGAGCGTCTGCACCGCCAGATCCGCGGCGCCTCCGCCCCGGCAGCGTCGGCGGTGACGGTCCGCGAGATCACGGCGACCTCCGAGCAGGATGCCGCCGCCCCCGGCCACGGCGACGCCGGAGTGCACGCGGTCTGACGACCCCGCGCGCCCCTGACCGCCCGGTCGCCGGCAGGCGTCGCGCGCGCCCCGTCCGCCCCGTCGCTGACCCGCTCCCGCTCGCCCCGACCACCCGGTCGCCGGCAGGCGTCGCGCGCGCCCTGACCGCCCGGTCGCTGGCGGGCGCCGCGCTCGCCCCGACCACCCGGTCGCCGGCGAGCGTCGCGCGCGCCCCGACCACCCGGTCGCTGAGCGAGCGCCAGCGAGACGAAGCGTGGCGCCCGAACCCGGGCCGACGCGTCAGCTCTCCAGCACGGCGATCGCGCTGCGGATGTAGTCGTCGACCTCGCGGGGTCCGAACACCGCCACGTTCGCGATGTATCCCTGTGCCAGGGCGGCGATGGACCGGGCCGCGGTGGCGGCGAGGGCTGCGGCATCCTGTTCGTCCGCCGTCTGCGTCGCCGCCCACGGGCCGATCGCGATCTCGAGCGAGCCGCGCAGGCGGCCCGCCGTGGTCAGGAGCTGCTCCTGCAGGGCCGGCTCGACCATCGCCTCGCCCCAGAACTGGAGCACGAGCGAGGCCTTGAGTCCTGCTTCGTCGAACACGCCGAGCATTCCGCGGAGGGCGTCACGCGGCGGGAGGATGTCTCCCCGTGCTCCCGCCGCTTCGAGCCCGTCGATGCGGGGGAGCAGGAAGCGTCCGACGATGTACCGGGCCAGCTCGCCCTTGTTGGTGAAGTGCGAGTAGATCGCGCCGGTGGACAACCCGGACTCCTCGACGATGTCGGCGATCGACGTGTCGCGCACGCCTTTGCGCTCCAGGCAGCGCAGCGCCGCGCGCGCGATCTCGTCGCGTCGCGCCTCCCGATACTCCTCTGACACCTTCGGCATGGAAACAGAATAGCGATTCTGTTATTCTCCCAAACAGAATCATCATTCTTTTTAGGAGGACGCGATGAGCACTCATCGTGCAAGCGCGGGCGAACAGACGCCCGCCCGGCCCACCAAGTGGGTCGTCGCCGCGGCGTTCGGTCTTCTCGGATCGCTCATCGTCGCGGTCGTCGTCATGGCGTTCGTCTGGCCCGCCGCCACCGCGCAGCCGCAGAACCTGCCCGTGGGCATCAGCGGGCCGGACGAGGCCGTCAGCGCCGTCGAAGACAAGCTGGCGGAGCAGGATCCGGCGCCGTTCGTCCTGTCGACCGTGGACGATCGAGACGACGCCGTGAACCAGATCGAATCCCGCGAGCTCTACGGCGCGATCCTGCTGGGCGACAAGCCTGAGGTGCTCATCGCGACGGCGGCGAGCCCCGTCGCCGCCCAGGCGCTGCGCGGCGTCGCGACCCAGCTGCAGGCACAGATCGACGGCGCCGCGAAGACGGCCCTCACCGACCAGCTGACGGCGATCGTCGGTGCGCTCAAGGCAGGGCAGCTCCCGCAGCTTCCGCCTGCGGCGTCCGACGGCGCGGCGCCCGAGATCCCGACCGTCACCGTCACCGACCTCGTACCGCTCGCCGACGGCGACAAGACCGGCGCCGGCCTTGCCGCATCCGTGTTCCCCATGGTGCTCGGCGGCATGCTCGGCGGCATCCTGCTGACGCTGCTCGTGCAGGGTGTCGTGCGGCGCCTGGTCGGTCTGGTGGTGTTCGGGATCGCGGCCGGTGCGCTGATCGCCCTCGTGATGCAGACGTGGTTCGGCATCCTCACGGGCGACTGGCTGCTGAATGCCGCGGTGCTGGGACTGGGCGTGACCGCGACCTCCGCGCTCATCGTCGGTCTCGCGGCGCTGATCGGCCCTCCCGGGATCGCGGTGGGCGCGGTCATCACGATGTTCATCGCCAATCCGATCGCCGGCGCGGCGACCCCGCCGCAGTTCCTCCCCGAGCCGTGGGGCGCGATCGGCCAGTTCTTCGTGCCCGGCGCCTCGGCGAACCTGCTGCGATCGGTGATGTACTTCCCCGATGCCCCCACCGCTCCCCAGTGGATCATCCTCGGATGCTGGTTCGTCGGCGGCGTGTTCCTGGCGCTCGTCGGCCACTACCGCACCCGCGCGGAGCTGACGCCGCCCGCGCGGCAGCTGGAGGCCTGAGAGCGCACCCGGCATGGCGTGCGCCGGGCGGGCGCCACGCGGTACGTTCCTCGCGTGAGGAAGAGATGGCGCGCGCGAAGCCGGCGGTTCGCCGCCGGCTTCGTGGCGGCCGTGCTCGCGCTGGTCGGAGCGATCGTCGCCGTGGAGGAGCTGCGGGTCGTCGGCGACGCGCTGGAGCGGCCCGGCGTCGACGGGTTCTACGCGACGCCGACCGCGCCGGACGCGGTCGACGGGGAGCCGGGCTCCCTCGTGAAGCTCGATCCGCTGCTCGGTGCGCCGATGGCCGCCCGGGCGTGGCGCATCATGTATCGCACCACCGACGCCGACGGCGACCCGGTGCTGTCGACCGGCGTGCTGGTCGTGCCGCTGACGCCCGCACCGGCGCGCGGGCGCACGGTGGTGTCGTGGGCGCATCCGACGACCGGGGCGGCGCGGGACTGTGCGCCGTCGTACGGGTTCGATCCGTTCGTCGGCATCGAGGGGCTGCGTTTCCTGCTCGATCGCGGCTACGCCGTCGTCGCGACGGACTACGTCGGGATGGGCGCAGACGGCCCCGACTCGTACCTCGTGGGGATCGCCGGCGGGCACGCCGTGCTCGACGCCGCCCGCGCGGCGACGGCGGTCGCGCAGGCGGACGCCGGCGATCGCGTCGTGCTGTGGGGCCACTCGCAGGGTGGTCAGGCCGTGCTGTTCGCGGCGCAGGAGGCGCCCGTGTACGCGCCAGAGCTGTCGATCGAGGCGGTCGCCGCGGCAGCCCCCGCGGCCGATCTGATCGGGCTCATGCGTGCGCACCTGGACGACATCTCGGGGGTCACGATCGGTGCGTACGCCTTCACCGCGTACGCCGACGTCTACCCGGAGGCGCCGCTCGACGCCATCCTCACGCCCGCGGCGCAGGAGCTCGTGCCACGGATGAACGAGCTGTGCCTGCTGTCGAACATCGGCGAACTCCACCGCATCGGCGAGCCGCTGGTCGGAGACTTCACGGTCGCCGATCCGACCACGACCGAGCCGTGGGCGAGCCTGCTCGCCGAGAACTCGGCGGGCGCGACCGCATTCGACGCACCGTTGTTCGTCGCGCAGGGGCTCGCCGACGAGCTGGTGGTCCCGCCCGACACCGCCGCGTTCGCCCGGCACGAGGCATCCCTCGGCATGCGGGTGACGTACCACGAGATCCCCTTCGCGACCCACGGCACGGTGGCGTATCTGGCGCTGCCCGCGATGCTGCGCTGGTTGGACGGGGTCACGTCGGGGTGAGGGGCCGTCGCTAGTCTGTTCGCGTGGAAGAGCTGCACCCGCTGACCCTGCTGTTGATCCCGCTGCTCGCCGTGCTGGCGCCCCTGCTCGCGCGCGGCCTCGGGCGATGGGTGCGCATCCCGGTGGTCGTCTTCGAGCTCGTCCTGGGCATCCTCATCGGACCCTCCGTGCTCGGCTGGGCGACGCCCAACGGGTTCGTCGACACGCTCTCCGAGTTCGGGCTCGCGATGCTGTTCTTCGTCGCCGGCACCGAGATCCAGTTCTCGTCGTTCCGCGGACGACTCGGCAAACGCGCCTCGCTCGGCTGGCTCATCAGCCTCGTCGTCGGTGTCGCGGCGGGCTTCGTGCTCGCGCCGGGCGAGGCGGCGATCGTCATCGGCGTGGCGCTGTGCTCGACCGCGCTCGGCACGCTGCTGCCGATCCTCCGGGATGCCGGCGAGCTGCGCACGCCGTTCGGCCAGGCGGTGGCCGCGATCGGCGCCGTCGGCGAGTTCGGGCCGCTGATCGCCATCTCGCTGTTCCTGGGCGGCCGCGACCTCGGCGTGGCGACCATCGTGCTCGTCGCCTTCGCGATCATCGCGGGCTTCGCGATCTGGCTGGCGGCGAAGCTGCCCCGTGGCGCCCTCCACGAGTTCGTCAGCTCGACCCTTCACACGTCGGGCCAGTTCGCGATCCGGGTCGTGCTCCTGATCCTTGCGGCACTCGTCGTGCTGAGCATCGTGTTCGACCTCGACATGCTCCTCGGCGCTTTCACGGCCGGCATCATCTGGCGGCTCATCATGCGCGACGCGTCCGAGCACGACCGCGAAGCGGTCGAGAGCAAGATCGAGGGAGTCGCGTTCGGCTTCCTGGTGCCGATCTTCTTCATCTACACCGGCATCACGTTCGACCTGAAGTCGCTCGTCGAGCAGCCCCTCCTGTTCCTCCTCGTGCCGGTGGTGCTGGTGATGCTGTTCGTCGCCCGTGGCCTGCCGTCGATGCTCGCAGCGCCCGAGGGCTCGTCGCGTCGCGACCGCCTGTCGATCGCGCTCCTCGGCGCGACGGGGCTGCCGATCATCGTCGCCGTCACCGCGATCGGCGTCGACGAGGGCATCCTCACGACGAGCCAGCAGACCGTGCTCGTCGCGGGCGGCATGCTCTCGGTGCTGCTGTTCCCGCTCATCGGGATGTCGATCCGCGGCGAGAGGATCGGGTCATCGGCCGCGCTGCAGGACGACATGGCGTGAGCACCCTCGAACTGCTCGACACCGCCCGGGCACGCCTCGCTGCGGCCGCGGCGCCCCGCGAGGCGCTCGGCGAGCTGGTCGTGCCCCGGCGCATCCTCGGCGTCGCCCGCGCCCCACGCCTCGAACGCCGGGGCTCGGCATGGCATCTCGGCGCGCTGCTCCTCACCGACGATGCCGTCCTCGCGACCGGCGACATCGTGCGCGCGCGTCAGGAGGCCCGCCGGGGCTACACCGCCGAGTCGCAGCGGCAGCGCTCCGAGCTCGCGGCCGCCGCCCGCCGGGGCGGCTTCGCCGAGGGCGAGACGGTGCACCTCGGGTGGCGCGTGCTGCAGCCCGACACCCCGGACGCGCCGTTGGCGCTGCACGACGGCATCCCGAGCATCCGCTGGAGCGCTTCGGGCGCGCTGATGCCGCTCGAGGCCTATCTCGCCGAGCGTGTGGGTCTGCTCCTCGACCCGCCCGCGGGCGCCTGAAGCCTCGCGTACTGGCTGCACCAGGCGCTGTCAACGCGGTGCTCCGTCGAGCGGATGCGGCCTAGCGTGGCGGCATGAAGGCTCAGGACCTGGCACGGCAGATCGTGGTCATCAGCGCGTTCTGCTTCATGATCGTCGCGGCGATGGTGGGCGTGGGGGTGTTCGGCGGGACGCGCGTGCAGGACCTGCAGGGCGGCGCGCTCGACCAGGACGGCTCGTACCTCGCGCCGGCGCGTCCCGCGTTCATGATCTGGACCGCGATCTACGTCGGCCTGCTCGCGTACACGATCTGGCAGGCGCTGCCTCGTCAACGCGGAAGCGACCGGCAGCGCGCGCTGGGCTGGCTCATCGCCGGGACGATGGTGCTCAACGGCCTCTGGCTGGTGGTGGCGCAGTTCGGATCGCTCGCCCTCACCGTGCTCGCCATCATCGTGCTGCTCGCCATGCTCGGCGTCACGTTCCACCGCACCGTCGTGGAGCCCACCGACGGCTGGGCGGACCGGCTGCTCGTCGACGGTGTGACCGGCCTGCACCTCGGGTGGGTGACGCTCGCGACCGTCGCGAACATCGCCGCGTGGCTCACCTCCGTCGGCGACCCCGAATGGGATGCCGCGGCCGACCTGTGGGGGATCCTCGTGCTCGTCGTGGTCGCCGCGATCGGGCTGGGCATCGAGGCGGCGAGCGGCTGGCGGATCGCTCCGGCACTGGCCCTGGCATGGGGTCTCACGTGGCTCGGCGTCGCGCGGCTCACCGGTGAGCCTTCGAGCACGGCGATGGGGATCACGGCGCTCGTCGTCGCCGCTCTGATCCTCGGGGCGGCCGTGATCGGCACCGTGCTGCGCGCCTCCGTCGAGGTCCGGAACGTCGAGGCGTGAGTCAGCCGGCGAAGTGCGTCGCGAAGGCGCGCAGCAGCCGGGCGGGTTCGGTGATGGATGCCGCCAGCACGCGCCCCGCGATGGCGTCGTAGTCGCTGGACTCGAAGTAGCCGTCGTCGCGGTACACGGCCATGCGCTCGGTGAACGCCTTCGCGGTCGGCTCTGGATGGAACTGGGTCGCGTAGAGGCGGTGGCCGACGCGGTACGCCTGGACGGGGCATCCCTGGTTCTTCGCGAGCAGCACCGCGCCGGGCGGGAGGGTCTCGGTGCCCTCCTTGTGCGCGGTCAGCGCCGTGAAGCGGTCGGCGAGGCCGCCGAACAGCGGGTCGGACGCGGCCTCGGGCGTCAGATCGATCGCGACCGGGCCGGTGTCTTCGGGGAAGGCTCGACTCACGGTGCCGCCCAGGGTGCGGGTGGCGATGCCGATGCCGTAGCAGGTGAACAGGGCGGCCGGGCCGTCGCCCGGGGCGGTGTGCTCGGCGATGCGGGCCAGGTCGGCTTCGAGGCGGCGCTGCGCGTCGGTCTTGGTCGACTCGGGGTCGGCGACGTTGAACGGGCTGCCGCCGATGACGAAGCCCGCGTAGCGCTCGAACGCGTCGGCGGCGAGTGGTTCGCGCACCAGGTCGTGCCGGTCGAGCGCACCCGCGTCGAGGTGCATGGCGGTGCGGAACGACTCGTACTCGGCGGCGGCCGCGCCCAGCTGCGGGCGCACGCAGACGTAGAGGAACGCAGCGGACGTCATGCCGGAAGTCTAAGTGGCCGGGCCGTCGTGCGGCGAGGGCGGTGGCATCCGTCGAAATCCGTGCCCGGAAACATGTATCAAGAACCCTCTATCGCGCTCGGGCATGGTGTGGACAGAATTGGCGCTATGACGCAGCCGGGCGCCGAAGCATCCGTCGACTCCGTGGAGCCGGCGCGATGGGAGCGCGCGGCTGCGCTGTTCGTACGCTGGCGCGAAGGCGACAGCCGTGCGATGGATGAGCTCGTGCGTCTCATGACCCCGCCGCTCTGGCATGTCGTGAGGGCGTACGGGCTCGATCATGCGCTGGCGCAGGACGTCGTGCAGACGACGTGGCTGACGCTCGTGCGCCGTCACGAGACCATCAACGACCCGCTCGCGGTGTCGGGATGGCTCACGATGTGCGCGCGCCGTGAGGCGTGGCGGGTCGGCAAGCAGCATCGGCGCGCCGATGCCACCGAGGCCGAGTCGCTCGAACCCCACCTTCCGGTCCACGAATCCGCCGAGCAGACGGCCGCGCGCGACGACGAGACCCGTCGCCTGTGGGATGCGGTCGCGACGCTCAACGACCGATGCCAGCGCCTGCTGCGGATCGTCGCGTTCGAGGACCGTCCCGACTATGCCCGCATCGCCGAAGATCTCGCGATGCCGGTCGGGTCCATCGGACCGACCCGCCAGCGCTGCCTCGCAAAGCTCCGCGCCGTACTCGAGGGCGACGGATGGAGAGGTGATCCAGATGGAGACTGAGGACTTCGCGGCCGATGCCGCGCTTTTCGCACGCATGCGCCGCATGTGGGAGGACGTCGATCCGATGCCCGCGGACCTCGTCGACCGGATGGTCGCCGCCGTCGCGGTCGAGGATCTGTCACGCGAGTACGCCCTGCTGACGCTGGTCGAGGGGACGCTGGCCGCCGTGCGCGGCGAGAGCGACACCGCGACGCTGCAGTTCAGCGACGGCACGACGAGCGTGCTCGTCCACGTGACCGCCACCGAGGGCGGCGGCCGGCGCGTGGACGGATGGGTGGATGCCACCGCCCTCGCGATCCGCCTGATCCAGGCCGACCGCGAATGGGCGACGGACCCCGGCGAACACGGTCGGTTCGCCTTCGACGAGGTCACGCCCGGGGTGGCGCGACTACGTCTTGTCGTGCGCGACGCCGACGGCGCGCTGCGCGACTTCCAGACCCCGCAGTTCGAGGTCTGACGCAGTTTCGGTACGGGAACGGATGCCGCGACCTGGGGGTCGCGGCAGCCGCTATGTGTAAGGGGAAAGCATGGCCGACAAGAACCAGCCGCAGGATTCCGCGCTCACCACCCGGACGGACGCAGGATCGTGGCGCGATCGTGCGAAGGCGGGAGCGCCCCGGGGTGTGTATCTGGATCCTGGGCGCGACTCGGTGCCCGGCCTCGACGTCTATCCTTCGGCGTACGCTCCCGGCCATCTGCTGATCTTCGGTGGGACCGACGAATCCGTCGGCGCCCTCCGGGCTGCCGGTGCCGAGCTCGGCTGGGACCTCGACCTCGATGAGGTGCGGGCAGGCGAAGACGGCGCGACGGAGATCACCGTGGCGCGGATCCTCCAGGTGCCGAGTGAGACGCGCGACGACGAGCCCGTGCCCGCGGTCGACGCATGGCGTCTGCTGCAGCACGCGCGTCGCCTGGCGATCGAGAACGCGGAGGTCGCGCGACGGCTGCAGAGGCGCACCCGGAGTGTCGAGACGGATTCGGTCGAGATCGACGAGGCGCGGGCCGTCCGTCGCGAGGTGCGGCGCGAGATCTCCGCCGCCGCGACGCCCGCGCCGCAGGCCGCGACGCGCGCACGGTCTCGATCGCTGTCGAACGCGACGATCGACTTCGGCACGGCCGACGTCGATGCCCTGCGTAACGTGAGCCTCGACCACGTCCTGACGGTCGACCCGATCGGGGTCAACCCGCATGGCACGACCAACCCTCACGGGACGACGAACCCGCACGGCACCACCAACCCTCACGGAACGACGAACCCGCACGGCACCACGAACCCGTGGGGGACGGACGGGTACGGCTATCCCGGAACCGGAGGCCTCGAAGTCATCTCCTATGTGGGCGCGGGACCCACGCGCACGGTGCAGATGACCAAGGGCGGCCGCCGCCCCGTGGTCGCGGTCGTCGACACCGGCTGCGGCATCCATCCGTGGCTTCCGGCGGAGTCTTCGACGGTTTCGGATCCGATCGTCCGGCGAAGGGTCGATTCGCCCAGCCGACCGGGGACGCCCATCGGAATCGACGACGAGTCGACGGATCCCGAGGTCCACGGGGACCAGACGGGCCCGCTCGACGGCGACCTCGATGCGGCCGCCGGGCACGGTACCTTCGTGTGCGGCATCGTCCGGCAGATGTGCCCGGAGGCTGATCTCATCGCGATCCGGGTGGCCGACAGCAACGGGACGGTTCTGGAGCACGAACTCATCGATGCGCTGGAAGAGCTCGCGCAATGGGTCGAGTCCGGTGCCGCGACAGACACGAATCACGTCGATGTGCTGAATCTCTCGCTCGGCTACTACCACGAGACTCCCGAGGACGGTCGCTTCAGCACTCGCCTGTACGACGCGCTCGTGCGGCTGCGGAACGCCGGCTGTGCCATCGTGTGCTCGGCCGGCAATGACGCGACGTCCCGGCCCACGTTCCCGGCCGCGCTGTCGCAGGACGGCGATCCTGAACTGAAGCTCGTCGACCCGGCCGGCGCCGCGCGGCACGTCGCGGTGGGTGCGCTGAACCCACAGGCGACCTCGGTCGCGCTGTACAGCAACATCGGCGAGTGGGTGACGGTCTACGCTCCCGGGACGTCGATCGTGAGCGCGTTCCCGCGTCTCGAGGGCGGTGTTCAGGCCGGCTCCCGCGCGGACACACCTGATCGGCGACGGCAGGGGCTGGATCCTGACGACTACACCGGCGGCTACGCGATCTGGAGTGGAACGTCGTTCGCAGCGCCGTACACGGCCGGGAGTATCGCGCAAGCGCTGGTGCCGTTGCTCATGACGCCGGGAGCGGCCACCGAGACCAAGGAGAGCGCGGTCAAGCGTGCCATCGCCGGCGTCGACGCCGGCGACCGCTCGCGGAAGTAGAGTTCCGGGCGGGCGCGCCTCGCAGCGTCGCGGTCGCTGGGTACATCATTGGGGTTGTGGGGACCACCGGGGATCAGCTCTACGAACGAGGACGCCACCTCGCCACACGAGGACGCTACCTCGACGCGCGGCGAGTCCTCGCGCTCGGCGCCGCCCGCGCCGAAGCGCAGGGTGACGAGGAGCTCGGCGCCCGCATCGCCGGCACCACCGCCTACGTGCTGGCTCGCCTGGGCGACGTCGACGCAGGCGAGAGACTGTGCCTCGCGGCTCTGGACCGGCCAGGCCTGTCCAAGGCCGCGATCGCGCAGCTGCAGGGGCAGCTGGGGTCGCTCGCGATCGAACGCGGACTGCTCGAAGAGGCCGCGATCTGGCTCGGCCGCAGCATCGTCGGGCTGGCCGATCAGCCTGTACGACAGGCGAACATGCGACTCAATCGCAGTCTGGTGGAGATGCAACAGGGCCGGCTCGACGAGGCGATCGCTGACCTCGACGCGGCGGGCGAAGCGTACCGGCATGCCGGGATGGGACAGGAGGCGAACCTCACCGTCCACAATCGGGGCTACGCGCTGATGCTTGCGGGCGACCTCGTCGCCGCCCTCCAGACGATGCAGTCGGTGCGCGAGCCCCTCGACGGCGAGTCCGAGCTGTGGGCGGCGATCAATGAACTCGATCGCGCCGAGGTGCTGCGTGACGCCGGGCTTGCGACCGAAGCGGAGCGCAGCCTGGTGAGCGTCGCCGCCTCTCTCGCGCGGCACCACGCCCCGCGGGAGCGGGCGACCGCCGAGTATCAGCTGGCCCGTTCGCTGGTCACGCACGACCCGGTGCGTGCGGCCATCGTGGCGGGGCGGGCCGCGCGTCGTTTCCGGCGAATCGGCAGCCCGGGGTGGGCGGCGCGGGCTGAGGCGGTGAGGCTCCGCGCGCGTCTTGTCACGGGCAACCTCGACCGTGCAGGCGAACCGGTGGTGATGCAGCGTCTGCCGCCGCGGGCGGTCGTGCACAGCACTGCCGCCGAGCTCGTTGCGCTGGGCTTCGCAGCGGACGCGCAGGTGCTGACGATCGCCGACGCCTTGGCGCGTCAGCGACGGGGCGGTGGGAAGGCGCCGACATATCGTGTCGGCAAACGGACCAGCCTGGAGTCCGCGCTCCTGGTCCACGAGCTTCGCACGGTCGAGGCAGTACAGCGAAAGCGCGAGCCGGAAGCCCGGCGACACGCACGCGCAGGGCTGGAGCTCCTCGAAGCATCGCTGAGCGACGGCGGCAGCCTCGACCTGCAAGGATCGGCGCGCATGCGCAGCATCGGGCTGCTCAGCAGCGGGCTGGCGTCCGCGCTGCGGTCGCGGGACCCCGCGACCGTCTTCGAGTGGTCGGAACGGACGAGGCTGGGCGGGGAGCGTGTGATGCCGGTGCGGCCATCCCCCGATCCGAGCCTGGCGGCCGACCTCGCCGAACTCAGGGTGCTCCGCATGACAGGTGGGGACGGCGATTGGCTCGCTGACCCTCGAGCACGTGCGCTGCGGGATCGGGCCAGGGAACGGCAGTGGTCGACGACAGGCATCGCGGGAGTTCAGCAGCGCGCGACCCTTCGAGAAGTGCAGGCGACGCTCGCGGTCGATGAGGTGCTGGCCAACTTCGTCTTCGATGGCGAGCAGCTCGCTGTGCTGGTCGTCAGCACGACCGGCGCTGAGCTGATTCCGTTCGACTGGGCTGCATGCCGGCGTGCGATGCGCGGTATCCGCGCCGATCTCGACGTGCGCGCGACGGTCGCGTCCGGCCCGATGGCGGACGTCGTGCGGGCGTCGCTCGACGATCGTCTCGCTGCGCTGTCGGGCGCGCTCATCGAGCCCTGGTTCCCGCGCACCGGAGCGCGACGGCTGGCGCTGACCGCGCCCGGTGTGCTGGCCGTGGTCCCGTGGACGATGCTGCCGGGGCTTCGCGGTGTCGCCGTGTCGATCGCCGGCTCGGCGAGCGGCTGGCTGCGGCGGCGTCAGGAGTCGTTCCCGCATGCGGACTCGGTCGGTTTCGCCGTCGGCCCGCGCGTGCCACGCGCGGACGAGGAGGTGGGCCTCGCCGCTTCTTCCTGGGCCGATGCGGTCACCCTGCGGGACGATGAGGCGAGGGTCGACGCCGTCACATCGCTCGCGTCCCGGGTCGACGTGCTCCACATCGCCGCACACGGCCGCCATGCGGTCGACAACCCGATGTTCTCGGGCCTCGAGCTTGCCGACGGAACCCTCTTCGGCTACGACATCGACCTCATCGAGAACGTGCCCGACACGATCGTCCTCTCGGCGTGCGAGGTGGGCCGCTCGTCCGTGCGCTGGGGCGAGGAGGCGGTGGGCATGACGCGCGTGTGGCTCCACGCGGGCGCCCGGTGCGTGGTGGCGGCGCCGGTGGTCGTCGCCGACGACGATGCGTGCGGACTGCTCGCAGTGATGCACGAGGGGCTGGCCGCCGGCATCCCTCCGTCCGTCGCGCTCGCCGACGCGTCGGCGCGCACCGGGATCGTGGCGCCGTTCCAGGTGCACGGCGCGGGCTTCTGAGAATCTCGGAGGATTCTCGGGCTCGGATGTATCAGGCCGGGTGACGCGCGCTCCTGCTCTTCGGAACCGCTCATGCCGCCCTACCGGGGGGTCGGGCGCGTGGGCAGAAGACGTCTGGGGCCGCACCTGGGGATGCGGGTCTTCGGTGCCGGTTCCTCGAGGGGCGTCGCATGGGGACCTGGCGGCGCCCCTCGTACCGGTCCGCGCGGGTCAGCCGCGGGACGAGTTCGCGGTGCGGCCGCGCACGATCCCGACGAACGCGTCGACCGCGGGGCTCGTGTTCTCGGCCGCCCAGGCGAGGGCGACCGTCGAGGTGGGGCCGCCGCGCAGCACCCGGTAGTCGGCGTCCTTGCGACGGTGCAGGCGCGCGAGCGACATCGGCACGATGACGATCCCGACGCCGGCCGCGACGGTCGCGATCGCCTCGGCGGTGTCGGCCGGGGGAGCGAAGCGCGGCTCGACCGTTCCGGGAACGTGGATGCCGAGCACGTCGTCCCTCGGAACCACGAGCACCTCGCCCACGAGGTCGGCGGCGTCAAGCTCGTCGGCCGCGGTGAGGTGCGAGTCGCGCGCCGTCACGACGACGGGAACCTCGTCGTAGAGCGGGATGACGTGCAGCCCGTCCTTGTCGATCGGCAGCCGCACGAGTGCCGCGTCGACCTCGCCGTCGACGAGCGCGCGACGCTGATCGGCGACCACGAGGGACACCAGGTCGAGCGAGGTGTGCGGCATCCGGTCGTTCCACGTGTCGATCCACCGGCCGGGCGTCGCCCCCGGGATCGCGCCGAGCGTGAACGTCGCCGGCATGGACGGTTCGACCGGCACGGGCTTCGGCGCACGCGGCTGCGCGGGCTTGGGCTTGCGCGGCTGGGTGGGTTTCGGCTTTCCCTTGCCCCCCGAAGCGGAGCCGCCGGGGCGCCGGGAGGCGGCATCCCGACCTCGTCCTCTGCCCGACCCGCCCTTCGCCATACCGATCAGCGTAGCCGGGACGATATGGTTCGCTCATGGTGGGGATTCTCGCGACGGTCTTCGCGGCGCTGGCGGCGCTGCTGCACGTGTACATCTTCGTGATGGAGAGCGTGCAATGGACGCAGCCCAAGATCTGGAAGCGGTTCGGCGTCGCCGACCAGGCGGCGGCCGAGATCACGAAGCCGATGGCGTACAACCAGGGCTTCTACAACCTGTTCCTCGCGATCGGCGTGGTGATCGGCATCGTGCTGTTCTACGCCGGCGGCGGCATCGCCCTCGTGCTGTTCGCGCTCGGCTCGATGGTCGCGGCCGCGCTCGTGCTGGTCACGACGGGCCTCAAGTACCTGCGCCCGGCGCTCATCCAGGGAACGCTGCCGCTCATCGCGTTCGTGCTGTTCCCCTTCGCCTGACCTCGTCGCGTTCGCGTGTCACGACGCGCGGGTTCTGCCCGACCGACACCGCGTGTCGTGACACCTGAAGCGCCGGCGACTACCCGCACGCGCCCCACTGGCCGGCTCGGGATGCCTCGGCCTCGGCCTGGGCGGCCGCGAACAGCTCCGCGTGCGCGGTGTTGGGCGCGATGCGCAGCGCCTCGGCGTCACCGGCTGCCACCAGCTCGTAGTTGACGAAGCGGCCGTCGTCGGTCCAGAGGTACCGCAAGGACCGGTCGTAGCGGTCGAGCGACTCGACGTCCGGCGCGGTCCACACCGTCGATCCCTCGGGCAGCAGCTCCCCGAGGTGGGCGCGGGCCTCGTCGGCCCAGCAGTCGGGCACGGGGGTTCCCTCGGGGGTGTCGATGCCGATCAGCCGGACCCGCGTGCGTGCGTCGGTCGCCGGATCGGCGGCCTCGATCGTGTCGCCGTCGAACACGTACGTGACGGTGAGGGCGACGGCGTCGCCGGGACGCGAAGGGATGCCGGCGGCCGACGGTGCCCCGTCCTCCGGTGCCGGGGCCGTCCACGGGAACCCGGTCAGCCACGCCACGCCGCCACCGGCCAGCAGCACGAGGAGCGCCACGAGCGTGAGCCCTGTGCGCCGTGACCGGGTGCGCGCCATCGCGTCAGGCTAGCGGTATCCCCCGACGCGACGAGACGCGTGGGCTCGGCCGGGTTCAGGCGGCCAGGCGCAGACCCCGCCGGTCGGTCGCGACGCGCTCGCCGTCGGCGATCGTCACGTCGTCGCCGATCAGGGATCCGCCGGCGACACGGGCGTCGTGCCCGACCTGCGTGCGCACGCCGATCTTCGCCTTGGGGCCGATCGCGGCCCGCGGACCGATGTGCGCGTGCGGCTCGATGACGGCGTTGGGCCCGATGACGGCATCCGTCTCGACCCACACGCCGCGGCCGACGTGCGCGCCTGCGGCGATCTGCACGCCCGGTTCGACATACGCCCCCGCTTCGACGACGGCGCTCGGGTGCACCTTCGCTCCATGCGCGATGAGGCCACGACCATTGACATGCTTGCGGTAGCGCAGCGTCTCGCCCTGGTCGTTCTCGATGTCGATGTAGTTCTTGCCCACAGTCCCCTCCTGCGGCACCGAATGGTGCTGGATACAGGAACAACGTGGGGCGGGGGCCATGTATTCCCGCGCATCGGAACGATTCGGCGACACATGCCGAAGGCCCCGCATCCAGGTGGATGCGGGGCCCTCGGAGCCGGGCGGCGACTCAGCGCGTGACGTACTCGTCCGCGGCCGAGAGCGCCCGGTCGATCACGTCGAGGCCGCGCAGCAGCTCCTCCTCGGTGATGATCAGCGGCGGCGCGACGTGCACGCGGTTGAAGTGCGTGAACGGCCACACGCCGTCACGTTTGCACGCCGCCGCTACCGCGGCGACGGGTGCGGCATCCGCTCCGCTCGCGTTGAACGGGACGAGCTGCTCGCGCGTCTCGCGATCCTTGACGAGCTCGATGGCCCAGAACAGGCCGCGGCCGCGCACATCGCCGACGGACGGGTGGCGCTCCGCGATCTCGCGCAGGCGGGGCTCGACGACGCGCTCGCCGAGGTCGCGGACGCGCTCGAGGATGCCGTCGCGCTCGAACACCTCGAACGTCGCGACACCGGCCGCGCACGCC
>Ga0160450_100202_pt1 | contig 40842 bp, 37 predicted proteins | sample HID1975K_E1MG_FD_108257 | JGI IMG/M metagenome (GOLD analysis project Ga0160450, IMG submission 108257) | Enriched soil microbial communities from UW Madison campus, WI, USA - HID1975K_E1 MG | ecosystem: Environmental > Terrestrial > Soil > Unclassified | place: USA: Madison, Wisconsin...
CGGGGGGTTGGGGGGGGGGGGGGTGGGGGCCAGGGCCGGTTTCGCGGGCCACCTCGCCCGCGGGGGGTTTGGGGGGGGGGGGTCTCGATGCGCGCCGGCTTGGCCGGCGCACTCGACCACCGGAGGGTTTCGGGGGCGGGGGTCTCGATACGCGCCGGCTTGGCCGGCGCACTCGACCACCGGGGGGTTGCGGGGGATCGAGGTCACAGCGGCGCGACGTCGACCTGCACGCGCAGCGTCGAGGTCTTCGCCTCGGTGAAGATGATGCCCTTGACGGGCGACACGTCGCCGTAGTCCCGCCCCCATGCGACCGTGACGTAGCGGTCGTTCGCCCACTGGTCGTTCGTCGGGTCGATCGCGAGCCACTGGTCGGTCCCCGGCAGCCAGACGGCCAGCCAGGCGTGCGACGCATCGGCGCCGAACACGCGCTCCTTGCCGGGCGGGGGCTGGGTGGCGAGGTAGCCGGATACGTACCGGGCGGCCACCCCGTGCGCGCGCAGGCATGCGAGCGCCACGTGGGCGAAGTCCTGGCACACGCCCGCGCGCGCGGCCATCGCGTCGGCGACGGTGCTGGTGACGGTGGTCGCGGTGGCGTCGTAGGCGAAGTCGCGGAAGATCCGCCGCATGAGGTCGGTCGCCACCTCGCCGATCGGCCTCCCGGGCTGCAGCGACGCCTGCGCGTACGCGGTCGCCTCCGCCACGTGCCGCGCGCGCGGGGACTCGAGCGCGTACTCCGCCGCCGCCCACGCCCCGGGGGCGTCCGGATGCCGCAGCGGCCGGGCGAGCTCCCACGGCTGCGCCAGCGCGGCCTCGTCGTAGGCGGGCGTCGCGACGGCCACCTCGCTGGAGGATTCGATCGACAGCGCCGAGTGCGGCGCCGTCACATGGAAGTAGGTCGCCGAGTTGCCGAAGTAGTCGACGTCGGGCGAGAGGTCGCCGGGGACGGGGTGGACCGAGACCGTCGACGCGGCGACCTGCTGCCAGGGCAGGGCGCGCGGGATCAGGTGGAACTGGCCGACCGAGTCCTGCACCGGTTCGCTGTAGGTGTACGCCGTGCGATGCCACACGCGGTAGCGCTTCATCCCCGCGCCTCCATGAGCTCCTCGACGAGCGCGAGCGACGACAGCGACACCGCCGGCGGGCCGGCCTCGAAGTGCAGATGTCCGATCGCGTCGGCGAGCTGCTCGAGCTGCGCGACGATGCCGGCCAGGAATGTCAGCAGCCCGGTGCGCCGTCCGTCGTGCACCGCCGCGAGGGTGGCGGCGTCGACGGCGGCCAGCTGCGCCTCGAGGTCGGAGAGCAGGCGCTCAGGGCGGGTCGACCCCGTCGAGGCGGGCATGGCCGACAGGTGCTCGCGCAGCGTCGCGACGGCGAACGCGACCGAGCGCGGATTGTCGCGGTCGAGCAGGAGCAGGTCGAGCACATCGGCGGCGCGCGTCACGCCGCGCGAGCGCCGGCGGTGGGTGACGATGCTCTCGGATGCCGTCAGCACCGCTTCGAGGACGTCCCGGTCCGTGCGGGAGTCCCGGCGGTCGGCGGCGCCGACGGCGAGCAGATGACACACCTGCAGGCCGCGCTCGAGGTGGCGCCCGGCCTCGATCATGCGCCAGCCGGCGTCGCGGATCATGTTCGCCGTGACGCCGTGCAGCGACAGCAGCGCCGCGAGCATGCGCCCGCCGGACTCGGCAGTGCGGTGCGGATGCGCCGAACTGCGCAGGGCGCGCGTCGCGCGGTCGATCGTGGCGAAGACGCGCCAGGTGTCGCCGGACAGCTGGTCGCGCACGCCTTCGAGCGCGACGCGCAGTCGTGCGAGGGCATGCGCGGCGGAGCCGGGGCGCCCGGCATCCAGCAGCAGCGCGCGGAACTCTCCCTCGGCGTCGGCACCGGCGTCGGCACCGCCGACGCCGGAGAGACGCGCGAGCACGCGCAGCAGCACTTGAGCGTCAGCGGGAGGGCGCGTGCGCGTGTGCGCCCCGGGCTCGTCGAGCGTCTGCTGCGCGATCAGCAGGAGGCGCAGCAGGTCTTCGGCGCGCTCAGCGTAGCGACCGGTCCAGAACATGTCGGCCAGGGCGCGCGGGGCGGGCAGCGGCACGGTCCGCGCGGTGGGCAGGGCGTCGATCTCGGCCAGGCCCTGGTCGGCGTCGGTCTCGGCGCCCTTGAGCACCCAGACGTCCTTCGTCCGCGGCGGCGCGTCGGGCGAGGCGCGCACGGTCGCCAGGCCCCCGGCAAGCGGCCGGTAGGCGGATCCGTAGCGCAGCGTGAACGTGCGCAGCGTGACGGGCGCGGCCGTCGCCGGTCCCGCTGCCGTCCACAGCGGTGCCTGCGACAGCGGCAGCTGGTCCTGTCCGACGTAGCGCTGCGGCGCGGCGCGGATGCGTGCCGCGAGCTCGGCCGCCGTCAGCCCCGCGACGGCCTTGCGCGGCTGGTCGATCGGGCGCACGATGAGCCCCGGATCCTCCGCGGCCACGCGGGCCAGCACGGCCTCGCGATCCTCGGGCACGCCGCACCACCACGTGCGCGCGGACGGCAGCCGCAGCTGCTCGCCGAGCAGGTGCTCGCACATCGCCGGCAGGAAGGGAAGCAGCGCCGGGTTCTCGAGCACGCCGGCTCCGAGGCCGTTGACCAGGCGCACGCGCCCGCGGCGGACCGCCTCGGCGAGGCCGGCCACTCCCAGGCGCGAGTCGGCGCGCAGCTCGAGTGGGTCGCACCACTCCGCGTCGACGCGCCGGACGATGACGTCGACGCGCTCGCGGGGGCGGGTGGCCGGCCATCCGGCGGGCTTCATCCACACCCACCCGTCGCGGACGACGAGGTCGCTGCCCTGCACGAGCGGGAAGCCGAGCGCGTTCGCGAGGAACGCCTGGTCGAACGCGGTCTCGCTGAGGGCGCCGGGCGACATGATGACGATGCGCGGGTCGGCGACGCCGGCGGCGGCCGACAGGAGCGCGGCGTGCACCGCCGAGAAGTACGGCTCCATGCGGTGAAGGCTCGCCTCTTGGTAGAGGTCGGGCAGCACCTGGGAGATCACGCGCCGGTTCTCCATCGCGAACCCGAGGCCGGACGGCGCTTGCACGCGGTCGGCGAGGACGTGCCATTCGCCGTCCTCGTCGCGGCCGAGGTCGGCGGCGGCCAGCAGCAGCGGCTGGGGGTCGATACCGCCCTCACGGGCGACGGCCCGGACGAAGCCGCTGTGCCCGACGACGGTCGCGGCCGGCAGGATGCCCTCGCGCAGCAGGGTGCGCTGCCCGTACAGGTCGACCAGCACGGCGCTCAGCAGTTCGGCGCGCTGCGCGAGCCCGACCTCGAGGCGGGCCCAGGTCGCGGCGTCGAGCACGAAAGGCACCGGGTCCAGCTGCCACGGCTGGGCACCGGCATCCGGCCGGATGTACGAGACGCCGTCGTCGGCGAGCAGGCGCGTGATCTCCCCGTCGATGCGATGCAGTTCGGCCGGCGTCAGCGACAGTGCGAGAGAGGCGAGACCCTTCCATGCGGGGCGCAGGCTGCCGTCGGTGTCGACGACCTCGTCGAAGCGTGCGGGCGACGCCGAGAACGGCAGCGTCGGCTGCGACACTGCCGTCGCATATTGGCGGAGCACACTCACGCGCCGGTTCCCCCGGAGAGATTCGAAGTAGAGACAGGTTTCAGAGTAGAGGGCGCACGAGTCGACCAGATGACGGCGCGACGGCGCGGAGCACAGCGACGGGCCGGCGGAGAGGGTCATAGAGTGGTGCGGTGACCGTTGCTCAGGACCCGCGCGACGCCTCGGGACTCTCCGACGTCCCGGGATTCATCGTGCGCAACGCCCGCACGGCGGACGTGCGCGGCATCCTCGAACTGCTCGACCCCTGGGTGCAGCGCCGGATCCTGCTCGGCAAAGAGCTGGTCACCCTCTTCGAATCGGTGCAGGAGTTCGTCGTCGCCGAGGCGGACGGGCGCCTCGTCGGCTGCGGTGCGCTGCACGTCATGTGGGAGGACCTCGGCGAGATCCGCACGCTCATCGTCGTGGACGAGTGGCTGCACCGCGGTGTCGGCGGCAAGCTCGTGGCAGAGCTCGAGCACAACGCCCGCGTCCTCGGGCTGCAGCGCCTGTTCTGCCTCACGTTCGAGGTCGAGTTCTTCTCCCGGCGTGGGTTCCATCCGATCGGCGAGCAGATCGTCGACGCCGACGTCTACTCGCAGCTGCTGCGCAGCCCCGACGAGGGCGTCGCCGAGTTCCTCGACCTCGCGCACGTCAAGCCCAACACCCTGGGCAACACCCGAATGCTCAAGCAGCTGTAGGCGTGGCGCCCGCGGGGCGAGGGATGCCGGAGCTTAGCCTGGAGGGGTGAGCACCACCCCGCCCCGACGCCGGCCCACGCCGGCCGTCTATCGCCGCCGGCGCCTCGGCGTGCTGCTGGTGCTCCTGCTCGTCGTGGCCGGAGTCGTCGCGCTGTTCGTCTGGCAGCCCTGGCGCAGCGACGCGGCCGAACCGCCACCCGCCGCCCCCGCCGCACACTCCGGAACGCCGACGGATCTGCCCACCGGCGTCGACGCGACGCCCCGCGAGGACGAGCCGGACGGCGGCGATCCCGACGACTCCGATGCAGGCGACCCCGACGCCGACAGCGACGCCGACAGCGACGAGCAGCCGGACCCGGCGGCCACATCGACCGCTCCGCCGATCCCGGCGTGCACGACCGGTCACGTCACGGTCGCTGCCGTTACCGACCGCAGCTCCTATAGCGCCGGGCAGCTGCCGCAGCTGTCGATCGCGCTCACGAACGATTCCGACGAGCCGTGCCTCATCAACGTCGGCACCGCCGCCCAGAGCTTCGTCGTCACCAGCGGCAGCGACACCTGGTGGCGGTCGACCGACTGCCAGACCGAGTCGAGCGATCAGGTGGTGCAGCTCGCGGCCGGTCAGACCGTCACGAGCGCCACGCCCCTCGTGTGGGATCGCTCGCGCTCGGGCGTCGACACGTGCGACAGGGACCGTCCGAACGCCCGCGCCGGGTACTACATCCTGACGGTGTCGATCGGCGGCATCCAGTCGGTGGAAGAGCACCAGTTCCGCCTTCGCTGACCTTATTGCCCGGATTCGCCTTCCGGACGGGCAGAAATCGCCCGTTCCTGAGAGCTTTCTCACCAAATGTCCCCCCAATGGGGGACAGACGTTCTCGGTCCAGTGCGTAGTCTTGGGGATAGCTCCCGGTAGCGGACCCCCGTTGTCCCCAGCAGCGGAACTCTCGCCAACCCCAGAGGCGAGGTATCGGATCTCCCGCCGCCGGTGAGCATGGGCCCTCTCGAATCCCCCAGTCCCCAATGGGGGGATCGAGAGGGCCCTTTCTGTCCCTCCCGTCCTTTCCGTTTCTCCCGCCCCTTCGTGGCCGGCACGTAGGCTGGGGAGCATGGCCCGCAAGAAGCGCGAGAAGGCGCCGCTCGAGTTCCGCAGCACTCCGCTGGCGGATGCGCTGCAGACGCAGGACATGGCCGCCCTCGCGTTCGCGTTGCGGCACGGGCCGACCGTCGTCCCGCTCATGCGCCCCGGCCAGCGCGACGATCCGCTCGACAGCGGCGAGGTCTGGACCTACCGCGACCCGAAGTCGGGCGACATCGCGCTGCTGCTGTTCAGCGATGCCGGCCACAAGCCTGAATCGCTGCCGCCCGCGGTGGCGCTGCAGCCGCCCGCCTGGCTGCGCGCCTTCCTCGGCACGCACGGCGAGCGCATCTCGACCGTGTTCTTCGACATCGCCGGTCCGCACCCGATGCAGGCCACGCCCGCCGACCTCATCGCCGCTCTCGACGTCGAGACCCAGCCGTAAGCCCCTGCAGCGGTCTCGCCGTTTCCCGCACTCCCGCCGGCCCCGCGCTGCGTCGACTCAGAACTCCGGCTGCTCCGTCCGGGCGGGATGCCGGCGCGCCGCGTCGGCGAGAGCCGTGCGCAGCGTGCCCGAGGCGACGTCGAGCACGGTGCGGTACCCGAGCCGCGCGGCCTCAGCCCGGCGCTGGTCGTGCTGCGTGACCCGGCGCACCTCGCCCGACAGGCTCAGTTCGCCGATCGCAGCGAGGTGCTGCGGGTTCGGCCGGTCGGAGTCGGCGCTCGCGATCGCCAGGGCGATGGCGAGGTCGGCGGCGGGCTCGGTCAGGCGCACGCCGCCGACGGTGGAGACGTAGACGTCCTGCTCGGAGAGCTTGATGCCCGCGCGCTTCTCGAGCACCGCGAGCACCATGGCCACGCGCGCGCTGTCGACGCCGCTCACGATCCGGCGCGGGTTCGGCGCCGTCGTCTTCAGGGTGAGCGCCTGCACCTCGACGGGGAGGGCGCGTCGTCCCTCGAGCGCGATCGTCACGCACGTGCCGGGCTGGTGCGAGCCGTGGCCGAGGAACAGCGTGCTGGGGTCGGGCACCTCGGCGATGCCGGTGCCCGTCATGTCGAAGCAGCCGACCTCGTCGGTCGCGCCGAAACGGTTCTTCAGCGCTCGGACGAAGCGCAGCGAGGTCTGCCGGTCGCCCTCGAAGTGACAGACGACGTCGACGAGGTGCTCGAGCACGCGGGGGCCGGCGACCTGTCCGTCTTTCGTGACGTGGCCCACGATGATGACGGGCAGGTCGCGTTCCTTCGCGACGCGGATCAGCGTCGAGGCGACTTCGCGCACCTGGCTGGGCTGCCCGGCGATGCCATCGACCAGGGACGAGCTGACCGTCTGCACGGAGTCGACGATGAGTAGATCGGGCCGCACGTCGTCGACGTGGCCGAGGACGGTGGCCAGGTCGGTCTCGCTCGCCAGGTACAGCTCGTCGTGCAGTGCGCCCGTGCGCTCGGCGCGCAGACGCACCTGCCCGAGCGACTCCTCGGCGCTGACGTAGAGCACGCGGCGGCCCGCGCGGGCGCTCTGGGCGGCGACCTCGGTCAGCAGCGTGGACTTGCCGACGCCCGGCTCGCCCGACAACAGGATCGCGGCGCCGGGCACCAGGCCGCCGCCGAGCACGCGGTCGAACTCGCCGACGCCCGTCGTGCGGCGCGGTGTGTCGCGCGTGTCGATCTCGGTGATGCGCTGCGCGTTGCGCGTGGGGGCGACGGCGGTGACGTGCGTCACGATCCCGGTCTGCGCGGCTGCCTCGACGACCGAGCCCCACTGCTGGCACTCACCGCACCGGCCGACCCACTTCGCGGTCGTCCACCCGCATTCGGTGCACCGGAACGCCGTCGTCGGGGAGGTGCGCCGGGATGCCATGCTCACAGGCTAACCGCGGCCGGGGACATCCCGGCATCCGTCAGCGCAGGTCGTCCGCCACCCGGCGCAGCGCGTCCGCCGACTGCTGGAACAGGCCGAGCTCGTCGTCGGCGAAGGTCGTGTTGCGGATCGGCACGGCACCCGCGCTGCTCACGACGGACGGCACCGACAGGGCGACGCCGCTCACGCCGTGGAAGTCGTCGAGCACGGTCGAGACCGGCATGACCGCGTGCTCGTCGTTGAGGATCGCCTCGACGATGCGCGCGCTGGACAGGCCGATCGCGTAGTTGGTCGCGCCCTTGCCCTGGATGACCTTGTACGCCGCGTCGCGCACGTCGACGGCGATCTGGTCGAGCTCGGCGACGGTGAACCGGGGCTGGCCGTCGAGCGGCTCCCAGTCCAGGATCGGCACGGTGCCGATCGTCGCGTGCGACCACAGCGGGAACTCGGTGTCGCCGTGCTCGCCGACGATGTACGCATGCACGCTCGAGGTCGACACGCCGGCACGCTGCGCGAGCTTCCAGCGCAGTCGCGAGGTGTCTAGGACCGTGCCCGAGGCGAAGATGCGCGAAGAGGGCAGGCCGGTCGCCTCCTGTGCGAGCACGGTCAGCACGTCGCACGGGTTGGTGACGATGACGTAGACGGCGTCGGGGGCGACCTCGAGCAGCTGCGGCATCATCGTCTTGAGGATGCCGGCGTTGACGCCCGCCAGCTCGATACGGGTCTGGCCGGGGTTCTGCTTGGCTCCCGCCGTGATCACGACGACGTGCGAGCCCGCGGCGACGGAGATGTCCGCGCCGCCGATGATGTCGCTGGAGCCGGTGAACTGGGTGCCGTGCGCGAGGTCGAGGACTTCGGCTTCGGTCTTCGCGGCGGCGATGTCGTACAGCGCGACATGTCGGGCCGACCCGCGGATGAGGGCGGCGTAAGCGGTGCTGGATCCGACCGCACCTGCGCCGACGACGGTGAGTTTCGAGTTCTCGATGACGCTCATGCGCTCAGTCTTGCAGGGGAGGGATGCCGGGGGTAAGGGGTGGATGCCGGGAGAAACCCCTTGCGCGACGCGCGCCGGAGACGGAGCATGGACGTCGAAACCGAGAACGAGAGCGGGGCGCCATGACCACCTTCTCCGCACGTCCCCCCGTCGTCGACGCCGAGACCTGGCGCCGCGAGCTGGACGCCCTGCGCGTGCGGGAGAAGGCCGCCACCCGAGAACTCGACGCGATCGCCGCGCAGCGACGACGGCTGCCGATGGTCGAACTGCCCGACTACGTCCTCGAAGGCGCCGCCGGACCCGTGCGTCTCGTCGATCTGTTCGGGGATCGCTCGCAGCTGATCGTGTACAGCCACATGTGGTTTCCCGGTCAGACCTGGCAGTGTCCGGGGTGCACGAGCTGGACTGCGCAGTTCACCCGCTTGGAGTTCCTCGACGAGTACGACGCGCGATTCGTGATCGTGACGCAGGGACCCATCGACGAGGCCCTCGCCTACAGGGAGCGCGTCGGAAACCGCATGGAGTGGTACTCCACGGCCCACAGCCCCTTCGGCGCCGACATGGGCGCCCCGCCCGACGCGGGGTTCGCCGTGAACGTCTTCCTGCGCGACGGCGACACCGTATACCGCACCTGGCATACGGACGGTCGAGGCACCGAGCAGCTGGGGTTCATGCACGGTCTGATGGACATCCTGCCGTGGGGCAGGCAGGAGGAGTGGCAGGATTCGCCGGAGGGCTGGCCGCAGCGCGCCACCTATGAGGGCGGTGTCTCGGCTCAGGAGCTCGGGCGTCTCTACGGGCCGGGGCCCGACTGAGCCGGCGCGTCGTCCTGCGCCGCCGGATTGCGGATGCCCACGAGGGAAACTATCCCGCCGAGCGCCAGCAATACTGCGGTCACCACGACGGCACGATGGAACCCGTCGAGGTCGAGCGCACCGCCGGTGATCGCCGCCAGCGCCGCAATCGCGAGCAGGCCTGCGACGCGAGCGACCGCATTGTTCACAGCGGAGGCGATGCCGGACCTCGGCGGGTCGGCCGCGCCGAGGATCGCCGACGTCAGCGGAGCGACGGTCAGCGCCAGCCCCAGCCCGAACACCACCATTGACGGCAGCATCTGCCACCAGTAGTCGAAATCGGTTGCGACCGTCAGTAACAGCAGGGTCCCGCCGGACATCACGATCGGCCCGACGGTCATGAACACGCGGGGCCCGAACCGGCCCGCGAGCGCACCCGCGCGTGAGCTCAGCGCGATCATCAGCAGCGTCGTCGGCAGACTGGCCAGACCCGCCAGCGTCGCGCTCAGGCCGGCGCTCTGCTGCAGGTAGACGACCACGACGAAACCGTTGAGCGACAGGGCCGCATAGACGCAGAGCGTTGCGAGGTTGCCCGCCGAGAAGTTCGGGCGGCGGAAGAGGTCCAGCGGCAGGATCGGCGATCCGACCGTGCGCTGCCGCCAGACGAAGGCCGCCAACAGCAGGATGCCGGTGGTCAACGGCATCCAGATCGCCGGGGCCGACCACCCCAGTGCTGGCTGCTCGATCAGCGCGAACACGGACGCGCCGAGCCCGACCGTACACAGCGACGCGCCGAGCCAGTCCACGCGCGCATCGGGCGCACGTTCGTCGCGAACCTCGAGTCGGGAGACGAGAAGCAGCGCCAGAGCGATCGGCACCACGTTGACCACGAAGACCCACCGCCACGACAACTGATCCACGATGAGGCCGCCGAGCAGCGGACCGACGACCATCGCGCCCGTGGTCGTCGCCGTCCAGATCCCTATCGCGCGAGAGCGCACCGGGTCCTGCATGGTGCCGGTGATGAGGGCCAGGGAACTGGGTACCAGGAATGCGCCCGCAGCGCCTTGGACTGCTCGAGTGGCGATGAGGAAGGTCGTGTCGGGCGACAGCGCGACGGCGACCGAAGCGACGCCGAATCCCACCAGCCCGATGCGGAGCACGAGGATGCGGCCGTACGCGTCGCTGACCGCACCGGCCACGAGGATCAGCGCGCCGAGCGTGATCAGGTACGCGTCGACGGCCCACTGCTGCGTGGCCAGCCCTCCGCCCAGTTCGCGCTCGATCGCTGGGAGCGCGACGTTGACGATCGTGCCGTCGAGGAATGCGACGAACGATCCGAGCACGGCGACCGCGAGCACGAGTCGCTGCTGCCTCGTGATCCGCTCGGCCATGGCTTCACCGTACGCAGTGTCGCGCTCGAGGGGGGTGCGATTGGCGGCGGGCCCCGCGGTCACGTACAATCGTCCGCGGTGACGTGTCCGAGCGGCCGAAGGTGCAACTCTCGAAAAGTTGTGTAGGGTAACCCCCTACCGTGGGTTCAAATCCCACCGTCACCGCCATGAAAACCCCTGTTTATCAGGGGTTTTCTACTTTGTGTGCACGGTGCCGCCACGGGGGTCATCGGGGGTTATCGGCAAGAACGTGTGGGTGGGTTTGGGTGTGTCCTGCTCGTCCTGATCGGGTCCAGAGTCGCTGGACGTGCGGCGAAGTCGTCGTGAAACGTGCGCTCGGCGGTCACGGCGGCGGACCTCGACGGGAACAAGCGCACCGCCCGGATCATGATGACCGGCGCGCTGATCCAATCCGGATTCGAGCCAGTGAACATCCCGTACGCGCGACAGGAGGAATTCAACGTCGCGCTCGACGAGTTGTTCCGCACTGACGACGGGATCACGCTGATCGAGTTCCACACGACCTGCACGATGCCGGACACGATCTGAGAACGGCGGGCGCGCGTTGAGGCGCGCATGAACGCAGGCTGCGTCAGATCTCGTCAGCCGGTATTCTCTGGCCGATCGGGCTAAGGGTGCTGCGGCGGGTGGCCGTCGTCGAAGTACTTGAGGCTGCGGAGCAGCGGTGTCATCTCGCGCAGCGGCATCGCGGAGTAGCGGGTGGCCTCCGTCTCCCACAACGAGATGAGTTCGGCCAGCAGTTCCGGCCGGGTGCTTGCGACATCGTGAGCTTCGGAGAAGTCCGCGGCGAGATCGAACAGCATCCATCTGTCGTCCGCGAAATCGGTGCCGGGCACATGGACAGCAGCTGCTTTCCAGTCGCCTTTCACGATCGCGCGGTTGGATCGCAGTTCAAAGTACTGGATCTCGCGCGTGCTCGTCTCAGGGTCAACCAGGATCGGCGAGAGGGCAGCGCCGTCGTAGTCAGGCGTGCTCACGTGCGGTGGAGCTGATTCATCGATCCAGCTGACGATGGTGGGTGCGAGGTCGATGAGCTCGACGAACTGCGTGCGAACGGCGCCGGGATCGTTGACGTGGTTGGGTCGGCTGATGATCAGGGGTGTGCGCATTCCGCCCGCCAGAGGCCAGAGCTTGTATCGGCGGAACGGCGTTGCCCCGGCCATCGCCCATGCACGGGGATACATCGGAGTCGTCGTAGGGCCGCCCATCTCATCGAGGTGTTCATCTATCTCGGCCAGTGGCGTGTCTTCGCCGCGGTACAGCCGGCGGAAGTTGCCTGTGCGGCCTGCCTCCGGTGCGGGACCATTGTCCGAGAGGACGACGACGATGGTGTCGCGCCCCCGTTCGGTGATATGGCGGAAGAGCCTGCCGAGCTGCGCATCAGTGTGGTCGACGAACGCCGCATAGATCTCCTGGAACCGCGCCGCCACTCGCCGCTCTCGGCTGTCGAGCGTCACCCAAGCGGGATCGCCGGGGTTCCGTCGGGCGAGTTCCGTGGCCGGGGGCACGATGCCCAGCTCGATCTGCCGTCGCAGTCGGCGTTCTCTGATGACGTCCCAGCCGACGTCGTAGTCGCCGCGGTACAGGTCCCGGAAAGATTCCGGGACCTGGTGGGGGGAATGCGCTGCACCCGTCGCAAGATAGACGAACGCGGGCGTCCCCGACCGGTCCAGGGCTGCGATGGCGTGCTGAACGAGATCCTCCGTGAGGTGGTATCCATCCGGGCGGGGGCCGTCTACGGGCGATTCCTGCCGAATGAGTGCCGGTGAGAACTGATCGGTGTGGCCGCCGAGGAAACCGTAGAAGGAGTCGAACCCGCGTCGTGTCGGCCAGTTCTCGCGGTCGTACTCGACGTCGTCCGCGTCGTGTCCAGCGAGATGCCACTTGCCGATGGCCGAGGTCCGATAGCCGCGTGCTCTGAGCGTCTCTGGAAGCAGTTCGACGTCGGCGCTCAGTCTCCCCCGAAACGAAGCGTCCGGGTCGAGCAGGTCGGCCCCCGACATCGCCGGGAGATCCGTGATTCCGATCTCGTGCGGGTTGCGCCCCGACAGCAGCGCAGCTCGTGAGGGCGTGCAGATGGCGCGTGTCTCGAATCGATTGAATCGAACTCCCTGCGCCGCCAGGCAATCCAGGTTCGGGGTGCGGATCTCCGCGCCAAAGCACCCGAGATCGGAGAATCCGAGGTCATCCAGCACGACCAGGACGATGTCGGGTCGATCACTCACGAGCCCTCCAATGGTTGCGCAATCAATATAGTGGAAGGAGTTCAAGGACTGACAGGACGGTTTCCATGCGAAGCACCCAGCCGACGATGGTCGATGTCGCCCGACAGGCGGGGGTGGCGCCGATCACGGTGTCACGCGTGCTGAACGGCTACGAATTCGTCAAGCCTGACACGCGCGACAAGGTGCTGGAGGCCGTCGAGGTGCTGGGATATCGCCCGAATCTGGCGGCGCGCGCATTGGTGACGAACAAGACGAGAGCCCTGGGGGTCCTGGTTGCCGACGCATTCGGGCACGGCCCCGTCGCGGCACTGTGGGCGATCGAGTCGGCTGCCAGGGATGCCGGCTACGCCGTCACGGTCGTCAGTCAGCGAGATGACGACTACGACGCGATCGTGTCTGGATTGCATCGGCTCGCGGCCCAGGGCGTCGACGGCATCGTGATGATCGCCCCACAGCGGGCATCGGAGAAAGCGGTGTTCGACAGCATCGATGCTGTCCCCATCGTGATGCTCAGTGCGTACGACACGGGAGACCACCGCCCCGTCATCCTGGACTCCGTGCTGGGCTCGCGACTGGCGGTGGACCATCTCATCGGGTTGGGGCACGACGTCATCGCCCACCTCTCCGGCCCGCGTGGCTGGGCTGCGTCGGACGCGCGTGAGCGCGGCTGGCGGGAGCAGATTCTCGTGCATGGTCGTGATCCGGGACCGAGATTCGCGGGAGACTGGACAGCCGACAGTGGATATCGCGTGGGGATGGTTGAGCTCCCCCGATACCCGGATGTCACCGCTGTCTATGCGGCGAGCGACGCAATGGCGCAGGGACTGCTGCTCGCGCTGCACGACCTCGGCAGGCGCGTCCCGGATGACATCAGCGTCGTGGGCTTCGACGATGTGCCCGAGGCCGCCTACTTCATTCCGCCGCTGACCACCGTGCGTCAAGACTTCGACGTGCTCGGACGGAGATGCATCGCCGCCGTCATCGAACTCATCGAGGGGAATCCCGCGCTCGACTTCGAGCCCCTCGCGCCGACACTCATCCTGCGTGGCAGCACCGCGCGGCGCTGAGACTCGAGGCGTCTGCGGGGACCGTCGCGACCATCGTTGGTTGCGCAACCAACGATGGTTCGGTACATTGGTTGCGCAACCAAAGATGGTAGCGAGAGATCTCACATGCACAAGGGAGTGACGTGGCAACCGGAACCTTCGCCGCCCAGAGCGCGCCAGTTCGGCGGCGGGCGAGCCTGAGCCGTCGCCGAACGACGCGCACAGCGCTCCTTCTCCTGGGGCCCTTCATGGTGGTGTTCGCGATCTGCGTGATCGCACCGCTCGTCTATGCGCTCGTGATCAGCTTCTTCCGCAACCAGCTCGTCGGCGGGACGGTGTTCGTGGGCTTCGCCAACTACCTCCGTGCCGTCGCTGATCCACTGCTGCATGAGGGCGCTGCGCGCGTCGTCCTGTTCGTGCTGGTCCAGGTGCCGATCATGCTCTTCATCTCCCTGACCGCTGCGCTCGCGCTCGACAGCGGCCGGATGAGGGGGAGCAAGGCGGTCAGGCTCGGGCTCTTCCTGCCCTACGCGGTTCCATCGGTGGTCGCTGCACTGATGTGGGGGTACATCTTCGGGGGCCAGTTCGGGCTCGTCGGACAGATATCCAGGTCCATCGGCGTCTCGGTGCCCGATCTTCTCGGGCCCGCGTTGATGCTCCCCTCGATCGGCAACATCGTGACCTGGTCGATGGTCGGGTACAACATGCTGATCTTCTACGCCGCGCTACGCGCGATCCCACTCGAGGTCTACGAAGCGTCCGCCATCGACGGGGCGGGCGAATACCGCAAGGCGTGGTCGATCAAGCTGCCCGCGCTACGGCCCGCGATGCTCATCGCCTTGGTCTTCTCGGCGATCGGAAGTCTGCAGCTGTTCAACGAACCCAGCATTCTTCAAGCCCTGCGTCCGAGCGTCATATCGACGAACTACACCCCGAACCTGTACGCCTATTCCCTTTCCTTTCTCGGGGGCCAGATCAACTACGCCGCTGCCATCGCGATTCTGATGGGGGCTATCACCGTCGTTATCGCGTTCATCGCACAGGGCACTGCGGCCGGGTATCGGAGGGTGGCGAAGTGAGCATCACGAGGATTTCGACCGAGGCGGAGGCACCGCCCACCCACACGTCTGTCCCGGCATCACGCCGTCGTACCCTGAAGCCCCGCCGATCGAGCGCGCTCACGATCATCTACTGGATGCTTCTCGCGTACTTCCTGCTGCCTCTCGTCTGGCTGCTGATCAACTCCACGAAGTCGAACGAGGACCTGTTCACGACCTTCGGACTCGCGTTCCCCGCGCAGTGGAACGTCGTCGCCAACCTGCAGTCGCTCGTCACCTACCAGGACGGCATCTTCGTCCGTTGGTTCGCGAACACGGTCCTCTACGCCGTGGTCGGTGCAGGAGGCGCGGCGATCCTGGCGGCGATGGGAGGCTACGCACTGGCGAAGTTCGATTTCCCTGGCCGGCGCGCAACCCTCATCACCATCCTGGGGGCGACGGCCGTCCCCGGAACCGCCCTTGCGGTGCCGACGTACATGCTGTTCAGCCAGTGGGGGCTCATCAACACCGAGCTCGCGGTCATCATCCCAGCGCTGGTGAGCCCCTTCGGGTTGTTCCTGATGATGGTGTATGCCGCTGACGCCGTGCCTGACACCCTGCTCGAAGCCGCACGAATCGATGGGGCCGGCGAACTGCGGACATTCTGGACGATCGCGTTCCGTTTGCTCGCCCCCGGATTCGTCACCGTGCTGTTGTTCCAGCTCGTAGCGACCTGGAACAACTACTTCCTTCCGCTGATCGTGCTCAACCAGGCCGAGAAATTCCCGCTCACCGTCGGGCTGAGCCAGTGGAACAAGCTTGCGAATGCGGGCGGGGTGAATGTCGCCGAACCTCTGTATCCCCTCGTCATCGTGGGATCCCTCGTCGCGATTCTGCCGCTGTGCGTCGCGTTCATCTTCCTGCAGCGCTACTGGCAGTCGGGTATCGCCGCGGGAAGCGTCAAACAGTAGACCGACCCTCGCGGAGCCCGCACCGCGGGCACCCTCACCACTGCAAATTCCCTCACCATCACACAAAGGAGTGAATCATCGTGATCACACATCGCCGTCGCCCACGCCGCGGTCTGGCCGCCACTGCCGCGCTCGCTGCAGTCATCCTCGCTGCAACGGGTTGCAGCGCCTCACCTGCTGACGAACCGAGCACGAACGAACCCGTCGAGATCCTCTTCTGGTCCTGGTTGCCGAACATCCAGACCACGATCGACCTCTTCGAGGAAGCGAACCCGGACATCAAGGTCAAGCTGGAGAACGTTGGAGCCGGCGAGGACCAGTACACGAAGATGCAGAACGCGATCGACGCGGGCAGCGGCGGTCCCGATGTCGCGCAGATGACATACAACGTCCTGCCCAGCTTCGCCGTTACCGGTTCCCTCGCTGACATCGCAGCGAACTCCGACGCCGATCTCGAGGACCTGTTCCTCTCGGGGGTGCTCGGCAACGTCCGCGTCGACGGCTCCACCTACGGCGTGCCCCAGGACTTCGGTCCCGGGGTCATGTACTACCGCACCGACGTCTTCGAAGCGGCGGGTGTCGACGTTCCGCAGACGTGGGATGACTTCGCCGCCGCCGCGCCGACCATTCGGGCCAGTGGCGACCACTACCTCACCTATCTCGATGCCGGCCTCGCGGACTTCTCGTACATGGGCATGTGGCAGATGGCGGCCGAGCCCTGGACGCTTTCCGGTACCGACATCGAGTTCAACCTCGGCGGTGAGGGCGCGCAGAAGTGGGCAGATTATTGGGGCGACCTGAACTCACAGGGACTCCTTCTGCATTCGACCATGGGCTCGGACGAGTGGTTCCGGCAGATGGGTGACGGGCAGATCGCCACATGGATCGTCGGCGCGTGGGGCCTCCAGGCGCTGCAAGGGAACCTTGCTGACAACGCGGGACTCTGGCGCGTCGCTCCGATGCCGACGTGGGACGGGAACCCGGCTTCAAGCCAGTTCGGTGGGAGTGCGACCGTCGTGCTCGAGCAGAGCGAGAAGAAGGCGGCGGCGACGAAGTTCGCCCTCTGGCTGAACTCCGACCCGACGTCGGTCGAGTCGCTGAAGACCGACCAGGGACTGCTGCCTGCGACGAACGCCGCCTGGGAGGAGAGCGGGTTCCTCGACGAGGAGATCGAGTACCTCGGAGGACAGCAGGCGAGGCAGATCTTCGCTGAGTCCGCGGCGAGCACGACGCCCGGGTGGAACTGGCTACCGTTCCAGGTCTACGTCTCAAGCGTCTACAAGGACACCGTCGGCAAGGCGATCGACGCCAACGACGACCTCGGTGCCGCGATGCTCGCATGGCAGAACCGCATCGCGGAGTACGCACGGAACCAGGGCTTCACGGTCGCGGCCGAGTAGTCGCCCAGACCCGTACCCGCGCTCCGAGCGCCCCCGGCAGTGCCGGGGGCGTTCGGAGCGCCCACCGAACGGAGAACAAGCCTGTGAACCCGCAGTTCCGATTCCCTGAGCAGTTCCGCTTCGGCGCTGCCACCAGCGCCTTCCAGATCGAGGGAGCATGGAAAGCAGACGGGAAGGGCCCGTCCATCTGGGACACGTTTGGACACACCCCGGGAAAGGTGTGGCGAGACATTCCGGGCGATACCGCCTGTGACCACTACCACCGGTATCGAGACGATGTCGAGCTCATGCGCAATCTGGGGCTGGATGTCTACCGGTTCTCGATCAGCTGGCCGCGCGTGCTGCCTCAGGGGACGGGCCGCGTCAACGCAAGTGGTCTCGACTTCTATGACCGGCTCGTCGACGAAGTGCTTGCCGCCGGCATCGAGCCGTCCGCCACGCTGTTCCATTGGGACCTGCCACAAGCGCTCGAGGACCGGGGCGGATGGCCGAACCGTGACTCGATCGAGTGGTTCACCGAGTACGCCACGGTGATGTTCGACGCGCTCGGCGATCGTGTCCCTCAGTGGGCCACTCTGAACGAACCCATCGCTCTCTGGGTCGGCTACGGACTTGGCGCTTTCGCGCCGGGGAGAACCGACAGGAAGGCCGGTCGGCAGGCCATGCACAATGCGCTCGTTGCGCACGGCCGCGGGGTGCAGGCATTCCGGGCCGGCTCCGCAACGGGTCAGATCGGTACCGTGGTCGACGTATGGAAGCGGCACCCTGCATCGTCGAGTCCCGCGGATGCGCTGGCAGCACGATGCGGGGAGTACGACGGGTTCCGCTTCTTCCTCGACCCTCTGCTGAAGGGTGCATACGACGAGCGGATGCTGTCGCACTTCGAGTCCCAGGGAACATCGTTCGACATCGCGGATGGCGATCTTGAACTGATCGGGCAGCCGATCGATTTCCTTGGGCTGAACGTCTACTCGCGCATCATCGCCAGCGCCGACACGACGAACGACGAATGGTGGAGAGAGGCCGACCGCATTCCGGGGGGCAACTACCTGGACAACGGGATGGAGTTCTATCCGCAGTCCGTGTACGACGCTCTTCGTCTCGTGGTCGATGAGTACGGGTCCGACCTCCCGATCTTCATCACCGAGAACGGAATGGCCGACACTCTCGAAGACAACGGGTCCGACCCTCTTGATGACCTCGAACGCATCGAGTACATCCATGGATTCCTCTCGTGGATCGCTCGCGCGATCGAAGAGGGCATCGACGTCCGCGGTTACTACGTGTGGAGTCTGCTCGACAACTACGAGTGGGCGGCCGGGCTCAGCAAGAGGTTCGGGATCGTCCACGTCGACTGGGATACCCTCGAACGCACCCCGAAACGCAGCGCCGACTGGTATCGAGACCTGATTCGGTCGAGATCGCTGACGACACCGAGCGAGAGCAGCGTGATCGCATGAGCGCCGCACCCAGATCGCAGATCGTGGACGGTGAACTGCGGGTGGACGGCGAGCCCTTCCTCATCCTCGGTGCAGAGTTGCACAACTCCTCGTCGTCGACCAGCACCTACATGGCCGGGCAGTGGCAACGGCTTCAGAATGCCGGCGCGAATACGGTGCTTGCCGCCGTCTCGTGGGCGCAGTGGGAGCCCGACGAGGGGGTGTTCGACGGGCGGGTGGTCGACCACCTTCTCGACGGGGCTCGCCGACACGGATTGCGACTTGTCCTTCTGTGGTTCGGGTCGTGGAAGAACGGTGTCTCGAGCTACTGTCCGACCTGGGTGAAGCTCGACTCCGACCGCTTCCCGCTCGCACGCGCTGCCGACGGCGTTCCCCTCCAAGCGCTGTCCGTCTTTTCCGTAGAGAACCGGGACGCCGACGCACGAGCTTTCGCCGCGCTCATGCGGCATCTGCGCATCGCGGACGCCATCGACGGGACGGTGATCCTCGTGCAGGTCGAGAACGAAGTCGGCTTGCTCACGACCGCACGCGATCACTCGGACGCGGCAGGAAGCGCCTGGAACGCCCCACCGCCGAGCGCCCTCGCCCACGAAGCATCATGGCGCCTCACAAACGACGACGAGGACCGCGCGAGCGAACTGTTCATGGCCTGGCATTACGCGACGTACGTCGACCACGTCGCCGCCGCGGGCCAACGCGAGTGGTCCTTACCGATGTATGCCAACGCATGGTTGGACTCGCACGCGGACCCTGCCGCCATGAACGGGGGTCAACAGCCGGGTGAGTACCCGAGTGGCGGCCCGATCCCGCGCGTTCTGCCCGCGTGGAGGGCCGCGGCGCCGAGTCTCTCGTTCTTTGCGCCCGACATCTACACGGACGACGTCGCTGACCGTTCCCGCGAGTATCTCGATGCTTGCGGCATCCTGTTCTTGCCAGAGTTGAAGCGCACCGCTCCCGGCGAACTCTTCGAAGCCATCGGTGCGAACGGAGCAATCGGAGTCTCACCGTTCGGCATCGACTCAGCACCTGAGCAAGTACTCGACGTACTGGCTCGGGCGTACCGTCAACTTGCTGCCCTCGCGCCGGAGCTGCTGGACGCGCGTCGACGGGGTGATGTCCGGGGGATCTACGTCACCGAGCAACACCCCGATGCCTCGTTCTCGCTCGGGGAGTACGACTTCGTCGCGAGCCGCGACTTCGATCCGAGTGGTGGTGGCGAGTACGAAGACGGCTACGCCGTCGTCCTTCGGCAGCACGACGGGCGCTTTCTGATCGCCGGACACGGAGTGATCCTCAGAGCGCGTCATAGCCGTCGCGGTGTGTCGGCCTGGGTGCTGGAGTGCAGCGAGTTGGCGATCGATGGGTCTGGCGACGTCATCCGGTACTTGAACGGCGATGAGACCGGTGGAGGAGAGATCATCCGCATCACTCGCAGTGATCCGCCCGGCTTCGGCCCGATCCCCATCGCGGCATCAGTGAGCGGGGTTCTTCGGTTCTCTCTCTACTCTCGCCCGGAGTGAGGCCGCGGACAGACGCTGCCCGCCCGCCGGTGGATCGTCCGTCTGACCGTTCGAAACGACCTTCAGCACGCACGTGGAACCGAAGCATCCGTGAAGGCCACTCTCCATCGAACGGTTGAGGGGAATGTCAACCGGCGGCGCGATGTCGCGCACACCGTGCGCTGATGGACTGCTGTCATGCCAGAACTCCGCTCCCGTTCCTCGCTGCCTGACCGCCTCACGTCCCGTCGTGGCGCGTGGGTGTCGCTCATCATCGTGCTCCTCGCCTTCATCGGGCTGTTCGGTCTGTTCCGAGGGGCGGATGCCCCTGTGGGCAACGGCGCCGCGCCACCGGCATCCGAGTCTGCGCTGGTCGACGACCTGCTCGAGGAGTTCCCCGGCAGCGACCAGCAGTCGGTGCTCGTGGTGGCCACCCGCGACGACGGCGCTGCTCTCACGAGCACCGACCTCGCTGCGCTCGACGCGATCGTGCCGATCATCGACGACGAGACGGGCAGGGCAGCGTCGTCGCCGGTCGCCAGCGATGACGGCCTGGCGGCGGTGATCCGGGCGCCCATCACGACGGGCGACGACAACGCGGCCAACTCCGAGCGCATCGCGTCGTTGCGCGCGGAACTTGCTGACCACCCGATCGACGGCGTCGCACTGCAGGTGACGGGTGGGCCCGCATTCGGCGCGGATGTCACCGCCGCCTTCGACGGCGCCGATATCACGCTGCTCGCGGTGACGATCGCGATCGTCGCGGTGCTGCTGATCCTCACGTACCGGTCGCCGATCCTCTGGCTCATCCCGCTCGTCGTCGTCGCGCTCACAGACCGGGTCGCCGGGGCGGTGACGTCGGCGGTGGGCTCGGCTCTGGAACTGCAGTTCGACGCGGGCATCATCAGCGTCCTCGTCTTCGGCGCGGGGACCAACTACGCGCTGCTGTTGATCTCGCGATACCGGGAGGAGCTGCTCACGAGGGAGGACCATCGCGCAGCACTCGTGGCGGCATGGAAGGCGACCGCCCCGGCGATCATCGCCTCGAATCTGACCGTGGTGGTGGCGCTCGCGACGCTCGCGCTCGCCGTCATCCCGGGGACTCGCGGTCTCGGGGTGGCATCTGCGGTGGGTCTGCTTCTCGCCCTCGCCGCCGTGCTGTTCGCACTGCCGCCGGTCCTCGCGCTGTGCGGACGGCGCGTGTTCTGGCCTTTCGTGCCGCGCCCGGGCGCGCCGCGCTCGCAAGGTCGCGTCTGGAGGGCGCTGGCGGTGCGGGTCGTACGCCGCCCGGTGTTGCCGGTCGTCGCCGGGGTCGCCCTGCTCGCCGTCATGGCGCTCGGCCTGTTCGGGACATCGGTCGGCCTCAGCCAGATCGAGAAGTTCCGCGTCGCCTCACCGTCGGCCGCGGGCCTTGAGACCCTCTCGGAGCACTTCCCCGCCGGCGAGGCTCAGCCGATGATCATCGTGACGAACTCTGCCGAGGCCGAGCGGGTCGCCCGCGCGGTCGATGCGCTCCCCGGCGTGGTCCGCGTCGTGCCGGCCGGCGAGTCCGCAGACGGTGCGCTGAGCAGACTCAGCGTCACGGGTGCGTCTGCGCCGGGCACGCAGGAGAGCCTCGACCTCATCTCTCAGGTGCGGACGACCGCCCATGACGTGACCGGGGCCGAGGCCCTGGTCGGCGGCGCGGGCGCGACCGAGCTCGATGCCCGAGCGGGGCATCTGCGCGACATGCTCGTGGTCGCGCCGCTCGTCCTCGCCGTCAGCTTCATCGTGCTCCTGATACTGCTGCGCTCGCTCGTGGCGCCGGTGCTGCTGCTCATGGTCAACGTCGCCAGCGCCGTCGCGGCGATCGGTGCGGGCGCCTGGCTCAGCCGGATGCTGTTCGGCCAGACCGCCCTCGACCTTCAGGTGCCGCTCCTCGCCTTCCTGTTCCTGGTCGCCCTCGGCATCGACTACACGATCTTCCTCGTGCACCGAGCCAAGACCGAGGCAGTCGCGCACGGCACTCGGCAGGGCATGGTCCGCGCGGTCGCGGGCACCGGTGCGGTCATCACGAGCGCGGGCATCGTGCTCGCCGGAGTGTTCGCCGCCCTCGGTGTGCTCCCGCTCGTCACGCTCGGTCAGCTCGGCCTCATCGTCGGTCTCGGCGTGATCGTCGATACCCTCGTGGTGCGCACGATCATCGTCCCGGCCGTCTTCAGCCTGGTCGGCGACAGGATCTGGTGGCCGGGGCGCCCCCCGCAGACGAAGAGGACCACGACCGTGGCGCGGGAGGGAGAATCGAGTCATGTCACCACCGACGCCGATCGGCCCGCGCCCGTCGGATGAGACGGCGCCCGGACGGCGCACGCGGGCGTTGAGCGCGACGGTCGACTCGATGCGCGTGGGCCAGCACTTCATCGCCGGCGTGCTCGTGGTGATCGGCGGATGGCGGGCGATCTCCGACGGGGAGCCGGTCGCGCTCGCGCTCGCCGCCTGTCTGATCTTCAGCGGCTGGTACGCGGGCGGGGTCGCCCTCGCCGGGCGCACCCGGGACACGCGGCTCGGCGGAATATGGCTCCTCGGGCTGTCCCTCATCTGGGCGGGCACGGTGGCCATCTCGGCGGAGTTCATCTGGCTGGCCTTCTCGCTCTGGCTGCTCGCGGGCTACGTCCTGCGCTGGCGGTACGCCGTGCTGTTCTCGGCCCTCGTGTTCGCCGTCGTCGCGGTCGCACCGATCCTGCACACCGGTACGACCGCGTACGCGAACGTCATCGGCCCACTGGTGGGTGGTGTCTTCGCTCTGGGCATCTCACGCGGCTACGTCGAACTGGTCCGGGACGCGAGAGAGCGTCAGCGTCTGGTCGCCTCGCTCGTTCAGGCGCAGACCGAGATGGCCGACCTGCACGAGGAGCTCGGCCGCACGCAGCGCGAGTCCGGCGCGATGGCCGAGCGGACGCGCCTGTCGCGGGACATCCACGACACGATCGCGCAGGGACTGTCCTCCATCTCACTGCTCGCCCACGTCGCGATCGAACGCGAGCCGGATCCGGATGCCGCGCGGGTGCTCGCCCAGATCGACGCGATCGCCAAGGACGGCCTCGTCGACGTGCGCCGCATCGTCGCTGCGCTCGCACCCTCCGACCTCGAGGAACGCGCCCTCGCGGGTGCACTGCGGCGCATGCTCGATCGGCTGGCGGCGGAGACCGGGGTGGTCGCCGAACTGCACGTCGACGACGACATCCCCGCTCTTGCGACGACCGTCGAGGTGGCGCTGCTGCGCACGGCGCAGTCGGCGCTCGCCAACGTGCGGCGGCACGCGGATGCGACCCGCGTCGTGGTCAACCTCGTCGATGCCGATGACACGGTGCGCATGGACATCGTCGACGACGGACGCGGTTTCGACGCGACCGCGTGGGACAGCAGCGGGGGCGGAGCCGTCCTCGGCGGGTACGGGCTGCACTCGATGCGCGCGCGGCTGCGTGAACTCGGAGGCGGTCTCGTCGTGGAGAGCGTGAACGGAGAGGGAACCGCGCTGTCGGCGTACGTCCCGCTCGCCGGTGGGAGGGAGGCGTAGAGATGTCGATCACCGTGATCCTGGTCGACGATCATCCCGTCGTGCGCACGGGGCTGCGCGCGTTGTTCGAGCGCCTCGATGACGTCGAGGTCGTCGCCGAGGCGGCGTCGGGAGAGGAGGCGATCACTCTGTCCGCGCACCTGCACCCCGACGTCGTGCTGTGTGACCTGCGGCTCGGCCCGGGGATCGACGGGGTCGCCACCACGGCGGCGCTGCGCGCTCAGGATCCGGCGCCCGCCGTGATCATCCTGACCACGTTCGATCGGGACGTCGAGATCATCCGGGCGATCGAAGCAGGCGCCGCCGGCTATCTGCTCAAGGATGTGTCATCCGGCACCATCGTGGCAGCGCTGCAGGATGCGGCATCCGGTCGGATGGTGCTGGCCCCCGAGATGGCCCAGCGGGTGGTCGAGGGCATGCGCAGACCGAGCCTGCGGCTCACGCAGCGCGAAGTCGACGTGCTCCGGCTTCTCGGCGAAGGCGCGTCGAACCGGGAGATCGCACGCACGCTCTTCGTGAGCGAGGCCACGGTGAAGACCCATCTCGTGCACCTGTTCAGCAAGCTCGCGGTCGAATCACGCGCGAAGGCGGTCGCCGTGGCGCGTGAGACCGGACTGATCTGACCCGATCGGCCGAGAGGAGGATCACCGTTGCGGTGATCGGAGCAACTCGCCGATGAGGGCCTCGACGCGCCGGCGGATCTGATCCCTGATGACGCGGACGGCCTCGATTCCCTGCCCGGCGGGGTCATCGAGCTGCCAGTCCTCGTAGCGCTTGCCCGGGAAGATCGGACATGCGTCGCCGCAGCCCATCGTGATGACGGCATCGGCCTGCGCCACCGCATCCGTCGTGAGCACCTTCGGACGGTACTCGGCGATGTCGATGCCCTCCTCGGCCATCGCCGCGACGGCGACCGGGTTGATCCGGTCCTTCGGCTCCGACCCGGCGGAGAGGACCTCGACCCGATCGCCGGCCAGTGCCCGCAGGTAGCCGGCGGCCATCTGGGACCGGCCGGCGTTGTGGACGCAGACGAACAGGACGGTGGGGGTGGCCATGCCGTAGCCTAACCTGCGCGATCCGCCTACCGGAGCGGGTCGAACGCCGCGATCGCGGCATCCGTCCTGGCCGTGACGATCTGCTCGGCGAGCAGCTTGCCGGTGGCCGGTCCCAGCACGATGCCCCACATGCCGTGTCCGCCGGCGACGTACACGCCCGGCGCGCGGGTGGCGCCCACGAGGGGGAGGCCGTCGGGGGTGACCGGGCGGGATCCCACCCAGGCGTACCTCGAGAAGCTGCCGGCGACGCGGCATGTCTACTTCGTCGCCGGCGACCGGGACTTCCTCCTGCACATCGCGGTGCGCGACTCGGTCGCGCTGCGCGAACTCGTGTCGGACACGCTCAGCCTGCGCGAGGAGGTCGCCGCCACGCTTCGACCATGCTCCGCGCCACCGCGGTGAGCGCTGAGTTCCGGAGTGCGGTCGGCGTTCAGGCGGGGAGGAAGTGCTCGCGGGCCAGCGGTGCGATCTCGAGTCGGTCGGCGTCAGCGCGCGTGACCCACCGCAGCTCGGCGATCTCCGCCCCCACGACGGGATGCTGGGATCCTAGGTCCGCGGCGAACACGTCGGCGACGACCACGAAGCCCGGCTCGTTCGCGGCGGCGGCCGTGAACCGGCCGAGTCCGCGCAGCTGATCGGGGTCGATCTCTACGCCGAGTTCCTCGGCGAGCTCCCGGCTGAGGGTCTCGTCGGCCGACTCTCCCGGTTCGGGCTTGCCGCCCGGCTGCATGAACGCGGTCGTGCCGGCCTTGCGCACCAGGAGCAGCCGGCCCTCATCGTCCACGATGACGGCCGCCGAGACATGGATCCGGCGCGGCGCGGTCTGATCTGCAGTCGGGGAGGTCACCGTCGCACGGTAACAGGTTCCGCCCATGCCTCTCGACGTAGAATCGCGTGTGCCTCCCGAGACGTCCGCCGCTTCCGCCCCGCCGCCCAGCGACATCCAGAACAGCGATATCCAGAACAGCGATATCCAGAACAGCGATGTCGACCGCGGCGGCATCGAATCCAGCGGTGTCGACCCCGCCGAACTCGCGATCGCCCTGAAGGTGCTCCGGGAGGTCGCCGGCATCGACCAGGCGCACCCCGACTTCATCACCCTGCGCAAGGCGACCTCGCATCTGTTCAAGGCGGCCAAGAAGGTGCGCCGGCGCGAGATCCGCGACGCGATCGCCGAGGCAGACAGGGCCGTGGTCGCGGCCACGGCCACCGGCGCCCCCGACCGGATCGACGACGAGACGCGCGGCATCCCGATCAGCACGGCGACCACCGCGCCCACGGCCGGCACGCTGATCAAGGCGCGCGGCTGCTACATCTGCAAGCAGCCGTACACGCTTGTCGACGCCTTCTACCACCAGCTGTGCCCGGCGTGCGCGGCGATGAGCCACGCCAAGCGCGACGCGCGCACCGACCTGACCGGCAAGCGCGCCCTGCTCACCGGCGGGCGGGCGAAGATCGGCATGTACATCGCGCTGCGGCTGCTCCGCGACGGCGCCCACACGACCATCACGACGCGGTTCCCGCGCGACGCCGTGCGACGGTTCAGCAGCCTCCCGGACGCGCCCGAGTGGATCGACCGGCTCAAGGTCGTCGGCATCGACCTGCGCGACCCCGCCCAGGTCATCGGGCTCGCCGAGGATGTCGCCGCGGCGGGGACCCTCGACATCCTCATCAACAACGCCACCCAGACCGTGCGGCGGTCGCCGGGCGCGTATCAGCCGCTCGTGGACGCCGAGCTTGCTCCGCTGCCGAGCGGACCGCTGCCCGAACTGGTCACCTTCGGGCACACGAACGACCAGCACCCGCAGGCACTGGAGCGTTCGGTGAGCGCCCACCCGATCCTCGCCGCGGCCGCCTCCCGCGCCGACGAGCTGACCGAGCAGGCGATGGCCGCCGGCTCCAGCTCGCTCGAGCGGCTCGCCGCCGGCACCGCGATCGACGCCGGCGGGCTCATCCCCGACACCGACCACGTCAACTCGTGGACGCAGCGCGTCGAGGAGGTGGATCCGCTCGAGATGCTGGAGGTGCAGTTGGCGAACACGACGGCTCCGTTCCTGCTCGTCTCGAAGCTGCGGCCCTCCCTCGCCGCCAGCCCCGCGAAGCGGACCTACGTCGTCAACGTCAGCGCCATGGAAGGCGTGTTCGGCCGCGGGTACAAGGGCCCCGGCCACCCGCACACGAACATGGCCAAGGCCGCCGTCAACATGCTCACGCGCACCAGTGCGCGCGAGATGTTCGAGACCGACGGCATCCTGATGACCAGCGTCGACACCGGCTGGATCACCGACGAGCGCCCGCACCCGACGAAGGTGCGCCTGGCGGAGGAGGGGTTCCACGCGCCGCTCGACCTCGTCGACGGCGCCGCCCGCGTCTACGACCCGATCGTGCGGGGCGAGGCGGGTGAGGATCTGTTCGGGGTGTTCCTCAAGGACTACGCGCCGGGCTCATGGTGAGCTCCGGCGAGGCGGCGGAGCGGGGCGGACTCATCCGGATCCCCGCACCGGGGCGACGCGTCGTCGTGCGTTACCTGCTCCCCACCGGACAGGCGACGGATGCGCTCGGCGAGTTGCTCAGCGCGGATGCCGGGACCATCGTCGTCGACGGCAAGCGCGGCGTCGAACGGATCGCGGTCGCCGACATCGTGGCAGCGAAGGAAGTGCCCCCGCCACCCCCGCCGCGCCCGCGCCGACGACCGGGGGACTGACCGGCGGAACGGCGCCGGCGGCTCGCCCGACGCGTTGGGCAGGCGCTTGTGCACAGTCAGGGGCGCTGAGACTCGCGCGAAGCGCCTGCTGAACTCCCGGCTCGCGCTGCGCGCGCGGGCCCGGCGAGTTGGGCAGGCGCTTGGGCACAGTCCTGGGCGTCGAGACTCGCGCGAAGCGCCTGCTGAACTCCTGGCTCGCGCTGCGCGTGCCGGGCTTGACGTTGGGCAGGCGCTTGGGCATAGTCCTGGGCGTCGGGACTCGCGCGAAGCGCCTGCTGAACTCCTGGCTCGCGCTGCGCGCGCCGGGGCTGACGTTGGGCAGGCGCTTGGGCACAGTCATGGGCGCTGAGACCCGCGCGAAGCGCCTGCTGAACTCTTGGCTCGCGCTGCGCGTGCCGGGCTCGACGTTGGGCAGGCGCTTGGGCACAGTCAGGGGCGCTGAGACTCGCGCGAAGCGCCTGCTGAACTCCTGGCTCGCGCTGCGCGCGACGGGCCCGACGTTGGGCAGGCGCTTGGGCACAGTCGGGGGCGCTGAGACTCGCGCGAAGCGCCTGCTGAACGTGCGCCGGAGGCCGCGCGGCGCCCCGCCCACGGACGGCGACCCGTCGCGTGAGCGCGTAGGCTCGGCGGTTATGGCTATCGGCGCGACCATCCACACGTTCACGGTGCAACTGGCGGACGTCGATCGCGGGGTCTACGACGAGCTCGCGCTGCGCGTGGCCCGGCATCCGTCCGAGACCGATGCGTACATGCTCACGCGCGTCCTCGCCTACTGCCTCGAGTACGAAGAGGGGATCGCCTTCAGCGAAGGCATCTCGTCGACCGACGAGCCGGCGGTGCTCGTGCGCGACCTCACAGGTCGCCTGACCGCGTGGATCGAGGTCGGCGCGCCGGACGCGGATCGGCTGCACCACGGGAGCAAGAGCGCCGAGCGCACGGTCGTGTACACGCATCGCGACCCGGCCAAGGTGCTCGCGCCGTGGGCGGGCAAGCGCATCCATCGGGCGGAGCGGATCGTCCTGCACAGCTTCGATCCCGGCTTCGTCGACGCGGCGGTGACCGCGCTCGCGCGGCGCAACGACGTCACGCTCTCGATCACCGAGCGTCAGCTCTACCTCGAGCTGAACGGGGCGACGCTGACCAGCGGCATCCACGAGCACCGGATCGAATGACCGCGTCGCCTCGTCAGGCCGGCAATGCCCTCACCCATGCGGCGGCGGCCGCGGCGATCTCCCCGACCGGGGGCGCCACGTCGATCGCGACGCCGGTCTCGTCGGGGGAGAGCGCCTCGAGCAGGGCCAGCTGAGAGGCCAGCAGCGAGGGCGGCATGAAGTGGTCTCGCCGCGCGCCCGCCCGCTCGGCCAGCAGCTCCGGCGAGCCGTCGAGGTGGACGAACACGGCATCGGCCGCGTGGTCGCGCAGACGGTCGCGGTAGACGCGGCGCAGCGCGGAGCAGGCGACCACGATCCCTCCGGACGCCGACCCGGCGGAGAGGACGCCGCCGACCGCGTCGAGCCAGGGCGCCCGGTCCTCGTCGGTCAGCGGCTCCCCTCGCGACATCTTGGCGACGTTCGCATCCGGGTGCAGCTCGTCGGCGTCACGCCACGGCACGCCGAGGAGATCGGCGAGGCACTCGGCCACGCTCGATTTGCCCGCCGCCGACACGCCCATCACGACGACGGGCGGTGCCGCTGCCCGCGCACTCATCACCAGTCGTGGACGGTGCCGTCGAGCAGGCGGTTGTACGGCAGGTACGCCTGCTCGTACGGGTACTTGCCCGCCTCGTCGACGTTGAGCTCGACGCCCAGGCCCGGCTTGTCTCCGGGATGCAGGTAGCCGTCGGTCCAGGTGAAGGACTGCTCGAAGACCTGATCGGTCCGCTGGCCGTGCTTCATGTACTCCTGGATGCCGAAGTTGTGGATCGCCAGGCCGAGGTGCATCGCGGCGGCCATGCCGACCGGCGAGATGTCGGTCGGCCCGTGCATGCCCGACTTGATCTGATACAGCGCCGCGTAGTCGAGCGTCTTCTTCAGCGGCGAGATCCCGCCCATGTGCGTGACGGCGCCACGGACGTAGTCGATGAGCTGGTCGCGGATGATGTCCTTGAAGTCCCAGACGGTGTTGAAGATCTCGCCGATGGCCAGTGGCGTCGTGGTGTGCTGGCGGACCAGGCGCAGCGCCTCCTGGTTCTCGGCGGGGGTGCAGTCCTCGAGCCAGAACAGGTCGTACGGCTCGAGAGCCTTGCCGAGCTTGGCGGCCTGGATCGGCGTCATGCGGTGGTGACCGTCGTGCAGCAGCGGGATGTCGGGGCCGAACTCGTTGCGGACCGCCTCGAACACTCCGGGGAGGTGCGTGAGGTAGGCCCGGGTGTCCCAGTCCTCCTCGACCGGCTTGGCGCCGCGGCGGGCCGGCTCATGGTCGTACCGGACCGTCGCGTCGCCGACGTCGGCGCCCTGGGCGGCGATGCCGTAGATGGCCTTGAGCGTCGGCACGCCGGTCTGCACCCGGATGGCCTTGTAGCCCTGCTCCTGGTGTGCGCGGATCGAGTCGAACAGCTCAGGCAGCTCCTTGCCGGACGCATGTCCATAGGCCATCAGGCCGTTGCGACTGGCACCGCCGAGGAGCTGGTACACGGGCATTCCCGCGGCCTTGCCCTTGATGTCCCACAGCGCCATGTCGACCGCGGCGATCGCGGCCATGGTCACGGGGCCGCGGCGCCAGTATGCGCCGCGGTAGAGGAACTGCCACGTGTCCTCGATGCGTGAGGCGTCCGCGCCGATCAGCAAAGGCACGACGTGCTCGTTGAGGTAGGCGACGACGGCGAGCTCGCGGCCGTTGAGCGTGGCGTCGCCGAGACCGGTGTGGCCCTCGTCGGTCGTCAGCTTGAGGGTGACGAAGTTGCGGTCGGGACTGGTCACGATGACTTCGGCTTTGTCGATCCGCATGGTTCCTCCGATCGGACGGTGCGCCTCTGCGACGCGGGACAGCAGATTCAGTAGAGCATGCCCCGAAACGAGGCGGCAAGCGGTTGCCATATGTTGCGAGGAGCGTCGTGCCGCGGCTCGGCGACGACGCACGCGGTGCGAGAGCTAGCTCGGCGGCACGTCGTAGCCGAGCCCGTGGCCGAACGGGAAGAGCGCGCCGTCGGCGGTCTCGTCGTATCCGGGGAGATCGCTGAACTGCTCCTCCACGGCGGTACGGGTTCCCGCGAGCGCGAACGGCATGCGCCCCTGGGGGGCGAACCTTCCGGAGAGGACGTCCATGAGCGCCGCTTCTTCGATGCCGAAGCCTGCGATGATCGCACCGGCATCCCGCAGCCCGCTGGCCTCGTCGAGCACGAACGGCTGACGGAAGTACACGTGCAGGATCACTCGGCGCGCGTCGCCCACCTCTGTCATCGCCTGCTGGATCTGGTCCAGCGGCGGCGTCACCTGCCACGACTGCGATCCGGACATCCCGGTGAAGTCGAGGAGCGAGGCCTCCCAGGGCAGTGAGCCGCCGAAGCGGAGGCCGTTGTCGGTGCAGGTGTCCGCCCCGAACGCGACGCCGGCGTCGGTCGCGCCGAACCGGCTGCTCCCGTCCAGTCCCGCGATGCCGTCCGCGACGATCGGGTTGATCGGTGCCTCCTCGGCGGCGACACGACTGTCGTACGTCGAGGTGGCGACCGTCTTCGCCGTCATCGAGACGATGACGTAGTCGCTGCCCTCGGCGCTGGGCCGGCTGCCGTCGGCGTCGCACAGGTTCCCGTCGACGACGTCGAACCCGTAGCCGGCGACGACGTCGGCGTCGAACTCGCCCAGCAGGTACACACGCGATCGTGGCTTCAGGGGCAGCGCGGTCGTGCCGTCGGGGTGCCGGTGGTTCTGCAGCAGCACGAGCGACTGGCGCTGGATCTCCCGTGCGGTCTGCGCGTTGTGCGCGCTTCCGACGATCCGGTCGGCGGCGTCTGGGTCGACATAGGGGTTCTCGAACAGGCCGAGCTGGAACATCGGCGTCAGCAGGCGCTCTGCCGCACGCGTCACGCGTTCTTCGCTGACCAGCCCCGCCTCCACGAGGTCGGTGACGACGCGGGCGTCGCTGAAGCCGGACAGGATGTCGGTGCCGCTGTTGATCGCGGCGGCGACGCGCTCCGAGACCGTCGCCGCTTCGAGCCCCCAGGCGCGGTCGGTGACGATGCCGGTGTCGGAGTTGACGTAGCCGCGGAAGCCGAGGCGGCCGCGCAGCAGGTCGGTGACGATCTGCGACGAGAACGCCATCCCGACCGGGTCGTATCGGATGCCGTCGTGCTCGAGACCGATCGGCATGCCGTAGTAGGGCATGATCGCCGCGACCCCGGCGTCGATCGCGGCCTGGAACGGCTTGAGGTGCTCGCCGAACGCACCGCCGGGATAGACCTGCGTCTTGCCGAACGAGTAGTGGGGGTCGAGTCCGAGCTCTTGCGGCCCGCCGCCCGGGAAGTGCTTCAGCGTGAGCGCGACGGCGGTCGTCGGCGAGAGCGACGTGCCCGATGAGTCCGGCACGCCCTGCAGAGCGCGAACGAGGGTGCTGATGATCTCGGCGCACAGATCCGCGTTCTCGGTGAACGTCTCATGGGTCCGGTTCCACCGCGGCTCGGTGCACAGATCGGCCATGTAGCCGTACATCGAGCGCACGCCGATCGCCGCCCACTCCCGTCCCATGACGTCGGCGAAGTCCTCGATGACCGACATGTCGCCGAGCGCGGTGAGACCCCTCTTCGCGGCGGCGCCGAGCGCGGCCGCAGCCAGCCCGGCCTCTTTGGGGAATGCGGTCATCGCCCCGGAGGCCTCGTTGATCCCCACACGGACATCGGGATCGATGTGGTTGCGCGCATTGGACGCGAACAGCGATGGGATGCCGAGACGCCCGGCCTCGGAGACCTCCTGGACCGAGTTCGTGAACTTCGCCGCCTCGGAGTGAGAGGGACTGCCGTCGGCGCCGGCAGCGTCGCCGACGACGGAACGGAAGATGAACCGTCGCATGTGCTGCTCCTGAAGCAGCGCGATGCCGGCGGCAGGGACGACGCCGCGTTCGCCGGTGGCTTCGTCGACGGCCGCGTTCATCGTGTCGATGAGCATGAGCCCCGCCTTCTCGGCGAGGGTCATCTGCGACACCAGATCCGCCGCTCGCACCGCGGCCGGCAGACGCCAGTCTTCGTAGGGATCGAGCTTCCCGTTCCCGTTGAGATCCTTGAACGTGAGGGTGCCCTCGGTGAGGAGCGGCTTCGCGCGGGCTGCGAGCACGGGCTGCGCCGTCGGCTTCCGAAACGTCTCATCCATCGCGGTGAACTCCTTCTGCGGCCGGGAGATCAGGCGGCGAACGTCGCCGCCGCGCGCGACACCGCCGTGACGATTTCTGCTTCTTCGGCCAATCGCCCGTCGATCACGCGGAGGAGCGCGCGGATGGGCGCACGCTCGTCGACGGCGGCGCGCAGCTTCGCGTCGGCGCCATCGGCGGGAAGCCGCCCGGCCACCGCCAGAGCGGCCCACGCCCCCAGAAGTCGGATCGAAGCCTCGCCGTCGCGCCCCGCCGCGCGTTCGGCGAGCAGCACGGGAGCGGTGCGCACGCGCAGCTTCGTGGTGCCGTCCTGGCCGATCTGGGCGAGGAGGTGCTGGATGCGGCCGTTGTCGAATCGCTCGCGCAGTGCGGCGCGGTACGCGTCGAGGTCGAGGCCTGCGGCGGGAAGGAGGCGCGCCGCCTCCTCCCAGAGCTGCTCGACCCAGTTCCGGATCGTCGGATCGGCCATCGCCGCCGTCACGGTCGCGTGACCCCGGGCGAGCCCGGCGTACGCCAGCAGGGAGTGGGCGCCGTTGAGCAGCAACAGCTTGCGCTGTTCGAACGGCCCGATGTCGCCCACGAATCGGGCGCCCGCTCGCTCCCAGGCGGGACGGCCCGCGGGAAAATCTCCGCTGAGGATCCAGTCGTGGAACGGCTCGGTGACGACGGGAGCGCGGTCGCTCCAGCCCGTCGCAGCCTCGAGCCCGGCGATGTCCTCCGGGGTGGTTCGCGGGGTGATGCGGTCGATCGAGGTCGTGACGAAGCTGACGTGCTCGGCGAGGAAGGCGTGGGTGTCGTTCGCGCCGGCGGACTCGGCGAACGCCAGCAGCGCCGAGCGGGTGAGTTCGCCGTTGCCGGGCAGATTGTCGCAGGAGACGATCGCGATCGGACCCGCATCGGCGCGTCGGCGCGCCTCGAGCCCGACGAGCAGCCTGGCCAGCGCCGTGCGCGGGGCGCCGTCGGCGAGCGGGTCGGCCGAGCCGAGCCGTGCGCGCAGCCACGCGGCGTCGGCGGCGACGGCATCCTGCGTCAGATCGGGCCGGTGATCGGCGTCGACGGCGTATCCGGCCTCGGTGATGGTGAGGGTCACGAGGGCCGTCTCGGGCGCGGCGATCGAACGGGCGAGGACGTCGACCCGCGCGCCGTCGACGGCGTCGACGATCGCGTCGACGATCGTGTGACTGTCGTGCGTGGCCGACCGCTGGATGACGGTGTAGAGGCCGTCCTGCGCGCGGAGGTCGTCGGCGGCCTGCGCGCTGCGACCGGTGAACGCGCGGATGCCCCACTCGTTGTCTGCATCGACGACGTCGGTGTACCAGGCCTGGTGGGCGCGGTGGAAGGCGCCGAGGCCCAGGTGGACGGCGCGCACGCCGGCCGGGTCGAACGAGCGCCCCGTGCGGGCGGCCGCATTGCGGCGGCCGAGGGCGGTGCTCACAGCTTGAACGCCTTGCGGGGGATGCTGTCGACGAGATCGATGGCGATGCGCTCGGCGCGAGCCAGTGGGATCCGTCCCTCGCGTACGAGGCGGGCGAGGAAGCCGGCGTCGAGGCGACGCGCCATGTCGTGCCGCGCGGGGATGGACAGGAACGCGCGCGTGTCGTCGATGAACCCGGCGCCGCGGTAGAACCCGGCCGTCTCGGTGACCGCGGCGCGGAACCGCTGCACCGCGTCAGGGGCGTCGAGGAACCACCACGGCGCACCGATGAAGACGCTGGGATAGAACCCGGCCAGCGGCGCGACCTCGCGCGAGTACACGGTCTCGTCGACGGTGAACAGCACGATGTGCAGTCCCGGCGCGAGTCCGTGGCGCTCCAGCAGGGGGCGCAGGTTCTCGGTGTAGGTCGTGGTGAGCGGGATGTCGTGGCCGGTGTCGGCGCCGAACCGATCGAACGTCGCGGTCGAGTGGTTGCGGTGCACCCCGGGGTGGATCGTCATGACGAGGCCGTCGCGGGCACTCATTCCGGCCATCCGCAGCAGCATGTTGCCGCGGAACTCCCGGGCGCCGGTCGGATCGAGTTCGCCGGCGACGGCGCGGCGGTACAGGCGCGCGGCCTCATCCTCGCTGAGATCGACCGTATAGGGGTCGCGTACGCCGTGGTCGGCCGACACCGCGCCGTGGGCGACGAAGTGGGCGCGTCGGGCCTCGAGCGCCTCGAGGTAGCCGGCGAAGTCGTCGACGGCGGTGCCGTGCGCCGCCGTGAGCCGTTCGACGCGCGCCGTGAAGTCGGATGCCGCGGGGTCGAGGTAGGCATCGGGTCGGAAGGTGGGCAGAACGCGACCCCGGAACGACGTGTCCTGTGCGAGCGCGGCGTGCGCGGCGAGGTCGTCGAGGGGGTCGTCCGTCGTCGCGAGCACCTCGATGCCGAAGCGTTCGAACAGGGCGCGCGGCCGGTAGGCGGGGTCCGCCAGGCGCGTCGCGATCGCGTCGTAGAGAGCGTCAGCGGTGTCCGCGGCCGGCTCGACGTCGAGACCGAACAGCGTGACGAATTCGTGGGCGAGCCAGTAGCCCGAGGCCGTGCCGGCGAACAGGTGCCAGTTCTCGGCGAAGCGGCGCCAGATCGTGCGCGGGTCGGCGTCGGCCGCCGTGCCCGCCCCGACCTCGGCGAGGTCGACGCCCCCCGCGTGCAGCAGACGGGTGACGTAGTGGTCGCGGGTGATGAGCAGTTCGGCCGGATCGGGGAAGGGCTCATCCTCGAGCAGCAGCCGGGGATCGACGTGGCCGTGCGGCGACAGGATGGGAAGGTCGGCGACCCCGGCGTACAGACCGCGAGCGACGGCGCGCGTCTGCGGGTCGGCGGGCAGGAGGCGGTCGTCGTCCAGTTCGAGCGAGGCGGGCATCGTCCCATCATGGGAGGGCGCCCAGGCGAGCGTCAACCGGTTGCCATTTGTGGCCGCGGGCAGGGGGCGATGCGGCCGGAGACCGTCGGGGAGCGGTGCCGAGCGCACGTCAGTAGCCTTCGAGGTCGAGGGCGACGCGCTCGAAACCGGCACCGAGGACCGCGCGGACGACCGCGCCGCGCAGCGGATCGCACGTGATGGCGGCGAGGTCCGCGCGGGACGCCTGGAGCCACGCAGCCCCTTCGCGTCCGCACACCCGCACGCTGCCGAGGCCGAGCCGGCGCAACTCCGACGCCGCCATCTCGATCTCGGTGAGCATCGCGTCCTGACTCATCCCATTGCCCCTGCCTGATTCGGTTCCTCCTCATTGGATGGCGCGAATGCCCGACCGTGCAAAGGTTGCCATGTGTTGCCGTCTCGCCGGCCCCAGCGTCGGTGGCTTTCGGTTGCCATGTGCGGGGCGCTGGCCTAGCATTCGCCGCATGACGCAACGGTCCCCCGACGAATCGAAGGACCCGACCGGCGCGGGCGGGTCCGCGGCCAGGAAGGGCTCGGGGCGACCGACCATCTACGACGTCGCCGCAGCGTGCGGCGTCGCGCCCTCCACGGTCTCGCGAGCGTTCGCGCGTCCGGGCCGCGTGAACGCCGACACCGCCGAGCGCATTCGCCAGGTCGCCGCCGAGATGGGCTACCGGACGAATCCGCTCGCTCGCGCGCTTCCCACCGGCAAGACCTCGCTCCTGGCGATCATCGTCGCCGACGTCACCAATCCGTTCTTCTTCGAGATCCTGCGCGGGGCGGAGGACGTCGCCACCGAAGCGGGATACACCCTGCTCGTGGCCGATGTGCAGGAGTCGGACGAGGCCGAGCGCCGGGCACTGGACCGCACGCTGCCGATGGTCGAGGGTGTCGTGCTGGCCACGTCGCGCATGTCCGACTCGTCCATCCGCGTCGCCGCGAAGCAGCGGCCGACGGTCGTCCTGAACCGCTCCATGAGCGATATCGCCAGTGTGGCCACAGACAACGCGCGGGGGATGCGCCGTGCGGTGGAGCATCTCGCCGAGCTGGGCCACACGACCATCACCTACATCGCCGGACCGGATGCGTCGTGGGCGAATGGCGTGCGCTGGCAGGCCCTGCGCGAGGCGGTGCACGAGCTCGGCCTGCGCACGCGCCGTCTCGGCCCGTTCCCGCCGACACAGGCGGGCGGGCTGTCGGCGGCCGGCGCCCTCGCGGGCGCGCCGGGCACCGCCGTCATCGCCTACAACGACCTGCTCGCGATCGGTCTGATGCGCGGACTGGCCAGTCTCGGCATCCGCATCCCGGACGACGTCTCGGTCGTCGGATTCGACAACATCTTCGGCGCGGACTTCTGCACGCCGCAGTTGACGACGGTGGCGGCGCCGCTGCGGCAGCTGGGCAAAGTCGCCGTCCAGACCCTCCTCAATGAGCTGCGCGCACCCCAGACGCCGCGACCTCCGCAGCGCGCGCCGCTGAAGACCGCGTTGCTTCCCGCGCAGCTGGTCGTGCGGTCGTCGACGGGTCCGGCGAACCCCCTCAACCACTGGCCGAACGGCGGTCAGCCGGACGAGACGGCCGCTCGTGACGGCGTGCTGTGAATGAGCCGGCCACGCGGGTTCGGCGGGATGAAGGGGTCGTGTCGCGCGTCCGCGGCAACCCATGGCAACTGGTTGCCATCGCGGGCACGCGGTGCGTGAATGGACATCGGAACGGCTGCACTGCCGTATCCGTCCCCGGCTCACCGACGGCGAAGACGCCGGTAGTCCTGCACAGCGCTCGAAGGAGAACCCCATGCGGAACTCGACCAGACTCGCACTCATCACGACCACCGCGATCGCGGCGCTCACGCTCGCCGCGTGCGGCAGCGGCGGCAACACGCCCGGCGCCTCGAACGACGCACAGCCGCGCACGATGAAGCTCGCCCTCAACCAGACCGAGGACCACCCCTCGTTCATCGCACTCGAAGCGTTCGGCGAGCAGCTGAGCGAGGCGACGGACGGCCGATGGGGCATCCAGGTCTACCCGAACTCGACGCTGGGCGACCAGAACGAGTACCTCCAGTCGGTCAGCGACGGAGTGATCGACCTCGCGATCGTCTCGGCCCCGCAGCTGGAGAACCTGTCGAAGGACTTCACGATCTTCAGCCTCCCGACGGTGTTCGACTCGATCGACCACCAGATGTCGGTGCTCAGCGACGGTGCCGTCGTCGGCGATGTGTACGCATCGCTCGAGGACAGCAACAGCATCACGGTCGTCGGCGGCCTGACCCAGGGTGAGCGCAGCATCTACACGAAGGGCGGCAGCGTCCGGACGCCCGCCGACCTGGCCGGCAAGAAGATCCGAGTCCAGGAGAGCCCCGTCTTCATCGGCATGATCGAGGCGCTCAGCGGCTCGCCGACTCCGATGGCCTATGCCGAGGTCTACACCGGCCTGCAGTCCGGTGTCATCGACGGCGCGGAGAACAACGAGATCTCCTACTTCACGCAGAAGCACTTCGAGGTCGCGCCGTACTTCTCCAACACGCGTCACCTGGTCGGAGCCGACTTCCTCATCATCAACACCGACACGCTGGCCGCGATGACGGCCGAGGACCGCGCGGCCTTCGATGCCGGGTGGACCGCCGCATGGCAGCAGCACACCGAGCTGTGGAAGACGCAGACGACGGCGGCGATCGCCGAGGCCACCGCAGGCGGCGCCACGTTCACCGAGGTCGACACTGCGGCATTCACCGCCGCTCTCGCGCCGCTGCTCGACACGTTCATCACGACCGATTCCCAGAAGACGCTGTTCGACGCCATCCGCGCGACCGCGGAGTAGGTTTCACGCACGGGGGCGAGGGTGCCGCGAGGTCTCACCGACCGGCATCCTCGCCGCAGGGGCACGACAGGCCGACGGAGGCACAAGTGAGCACGAACCCACCGGGCCCCGGCGAGGGGTCGTCACAGGACGAGCCCTCGGCCGGCGACGCGACCGCGCCGATCGACGCGGGCGCATGGACGACGCCGCTGCGCGTCCTCGCGATCCTCCGCCGCCTCATCGATCGCGTTCTGGCCGTGCTGTGCATCGTCGCGTTCACGGCACTGGTCGTCATCGTCACCTGGCAGGTGTTCACGCGGGAAGTGCTGAACAACTCCGCCCCGTGGACGACCGAAGCCGCCAGCTACATGTTCGTCATCCTGGCGGTGTTCGCGGCCGCGTATGTGTTCTCGGAGCGAGGTCACATCGCTGTCGGGATCCTCGTGGAGAAGCTGCCGCTCGGCGGTCAGCGGATCATGGCGGTGGTCATCGAGCTCATCGTGATGTTCTTCATCCTGCTCGTGTTCATCTTCGGGGGGCTGAGGGTGTCGGCCAACTCCTGGGGGCAGGATCTCTCGACGCTGCCGTTCAGCGTCGGCCAGATGTATCTCGTGCTCCCCATCGCCGGAGTGATCATCCTCTTCTACTCCCTCGCGCATCTGATCGGCATCCTCGCCGGCGTCGAGAAGCCCACGCCCGATTTCGACGAGGACGCCGAGGCGATCTGACATGGACACGCTCACGATCATCGCCACCATCGTTCTGATCGGCGGCATCGCCATCGGCATCGCCATGGGTCTGCCTGTCGCCGTCGCGATGGGTCTGCCCTCCACGATCGCCATCCTCATCCTGCTCGATTGGGAGGGGGCGGCTCTCACGGGAGCGCAGCGCATCTTCGGTGCGAGCAACTCGTTCGCACTGCTCGCGATACCCTTCTTCATCCTCGCGGGCGGCCTGATGAACACCGGAGGCATAGCCTCGAGGCTCATCGATCTCGCCCTGGTGATCGCGGGCCGCCTCCCGGCATCCCTCGCTCAGACGACGGTCGTCGCCAACACGATGTTCGCCTCGGTGTCGGGAGCATCCGTCGCCTCGGCCGCCGCGGTCGGCACCGTCCTGTCGCCGCCGATGCGCAAGGAGGGCTACGACCCGGCGTTCTCGGCCGCCGTCAACGCGGCATCGTCTCCGGCCGGCATGCTCATCCCGCCGAGCAACACGTTCATCGTGTACTCCCTCGTATCGGGCACCTCGATCGCCGCGCTGTTCATGGCGGGCATCGGGCCGGGCCTGCTGTGGGCGATCATCTGCATCGTGGTGGTCGCCCTCTACGCCCGCAAGCATCCCGAGCTGCGCTCCAGTGCCGCGCGGCCCACCCTCGGGCAGGCGTTCCTCGTGTTCCTGCGGGCGTTGCCGGCCCTGTTCCTGATCGTCGTCGTGATCGGCGGCATCCTGCTCGGGATCTTCACCGCGACCGAATCCGCGGTCATCGCCGTGCTGTACTCCTTCCTGCTCGGCGTGATCCAGCGGACCCTGCCGCTGAAGGCGCTGCCGAAGATCATCCTCGAGGCCTCGAAGGTCACCGGCATCATCATGCTGCTGATCGGGGTGTCCGGCATTCTCGGATGGGTGCTCGCGTTCGCGCGCCTGCCCCAGATGGTCACCGCGGGGCTGCTCGGCTTCACCGACAACGTGGCCGTCATCCTGATCCTCATCATGGTGATCCTGTTGATCGCGGGTACCGTCATGGACCCGACGCCGGCGATCCTGATCTTCACGCCGATCTTCCTCCCGGTCGTCACCGCGCTCGGGGTCAGCCCGATCCACTTCGGCGCGATGATGGTCTTCAACATGTGCCTCGGCAACATCTCGCCGCCGATCGGCAACAACCTGTTCGTCGCGGCGCGCGTCGGGAACATGCGCATCGAACCCGTGATCAGTCGTCTGTGGCCGTTCTTCTGGGCACTGTGCGTCGGCCTCTTCGTCGTGGCGTTCGTCCCGGCGCTGTCCACGTGGCTGCCGACGACGCTGGGCCTCATGGTGCCTTGATCCCATTGGTGCCTTGATCCCATTGGTGCCTTGATCCCATTGGCGCCCTGATCCCAGTGGTGCACTGGCCTCACCGGGGTCGTCGTGCCCCTCATCCCGCAATCCCCGGGACCGGTGGTCCCCCACGTAAGGAGCAGCAGTTGACATCACACGCTCAGGCGAACATCGGAGTGGTCGGGCTCGCGGTGATGGGGTCGAATCTGGCGCGGAATCTTGCCTCGCGGGAGGGGAACACGGTGGCGGTGTTCAACCGGTCGCGGTCCAAGACGGATGAGCTGGTGGCGGCGCACCCGGAGGCGGGGTTCGTGCCGGCGTTCTCGTATGCGGAGTTCGCCGCGTCGCTGCAGAAGCCCCGCACGGCGATCATCATGGTCAAGGCGGGGTTCGCGACCGATGCCGTGATCGATGAGCTGATGGGGGTGTTCGAGCCGGGTGACATCATCGTCGACGGGGGTAACGCGTTGTTCACCGACACG
>Ga0160450_100221_pt1 | contig 39168 bp, 29 predicted proteins | sample HID1975K_E1MG_FD_108257 | JGI IMG/M metagenome (GOLD analysis project Ga0160450, IMG submission 108257) | Enriched soil microbial communities from UW Madison campus, WI, USA - HID1975K_E1 MG | ecosystem: Environmental > Terrestrial > Soil > Unclassified | place: USA: Madison, Wisconsin...
CGCGCCGATGGAGACGCGGCCTCCCATGAGCACCTGTCCCAGGATGTCGCGTCCGACCTGATCGGTCCCCATGATCGCGAGGCCGCCGAGGGTCGTCGTGCTGCCGGGCGGGAGCAGGCGATCCTGCACGCGCGTCGCGATCGGGTTGTAGTTCATCAGGATGGGGCCGAAGATGGCGGCGACGACGTACACGGCCACGATCGCGCCTCCGACGATGAGCCGCATGCGGCCGCCGTCGGCGGCGCGCGGCAGCCGGGGCCGCGGCAGGAAGATCGCCCGCGTCCGGGGGGAGTGGTCGCTGGTCATGAGGTGCCCGCCAGTCGGATGCGAGGGTCGAGGAGCGAGTAGAGCAGGTCGACCACCAGGTTGATGACGATGAACGCGGCGGCGATGAGGATGACGCAGGCCTGGACCACGTTGTAGTCGCGGTTGCCGATCGAATCGATCAGCAGCCGCCCCACGCCGGGCCACGCGAAGACGGTCTCGACGATCACGGCTCCGCCCAGCAGCTGACCCAGTTGGAGGCCGACGACGGTCACGATCGGAATGAGGGCATTCCGGATCGCGTGCGGGAACAGCACGACGCGCTCCGAGAACCCCTTCGAGCGGGCCGTCTGGATGTACCCCTCGTTGATGACCTCGAGCAGGCCGCTGCGCGTCAGGCGGGTGAGGATCGCGAAGAACGAGAGACTCAGCGTGATCGCCGGCAGGACGAGGTGCTGCCAGGTCCCGGATCCACCGCTGGGAAGCAGACGCAGCGCCCGGGCCAGCACGAGGATGAGGATGAGTCCGACCCAGAAGGCGGGGAGGGACTGCACGGCCAGTGAGAACGTGGTGATCGCGCGGTCGGCGAGGCGATTGACCTGGAGTGCCGCGATCAGTCCGAACAGAAGACCGAAGACGACGGCGAGGACGACGGCGGCGAACGCGAGGATCGCCGTCGCGGGGAGCCGGCCCAGCACGAGCGACATCGCGTCGGTGCTCAGGTGGTACGAGCGCCCGAAGTCGAGCTGAACGGCGCCGCCGAGGAACGCGAAGTACTGCACGATGAGCGGCCGGTCGAGGTTCATCTGCGCGCGGAGCGCGGCGAGCTGCTCCTCGGTCGCGTCGATCCCGAGGATGAGCAGCGCCGGGTCGGCCGGGACGACGCGCAGCATCACGAAGACGATCGTGATGGCTCCCCAGAGCACGAAGACGGAGTAGCCGATCCGTTTGAGCGCGTAGCCGGTCATGTGGACGCCGGTCCGGAGGGATCAACGCGGCGCCCGTTTTCGGCGGCGGTCATGGTCAACTTCACTCCTTCGTGATGCTTGCAATCGGATCAACAGTCATCACACTAGCGATTTATCATCAGATTTCAAGTTACTTGCAGATTTGTACCGGTAACGCTAACGTTACGATTGTTGGATGCTCGTCACGTACGTCCCAGCCTGTCGAAGACGACGGATGCGCTAGCCAATGAAGACAAGCCCATGGCCGAGCCACAAACAGAAGAAGGCACGATGACACAGTCCTCAGTCGCGGATGAGCTCCGCGACGCCATCCGCAGCTCCGATCCGAGACTGTCGAAGTTCAACCCGCTTCGACGGATCCTCACTCTCGACGACTTCAACGAGGGAACCAACGGGTGGGTCGAGCTCGGCGGGAACTACAACGGTCGTGGAGACCTGGACTCGCTCGACGAGCACTTCCGCGACATGCGTCCGCCGCAGCTGTCCAACCTCAGCCACTTCGACACGGGCTCCCATGGAGCGATGACGGGCACCTACGCGCTCAAGCTCGCGACCCGCGCGCACCCCGGCCACACCGCGACCGCGATCCGCCGGCTCACCATGAGCGGCCGCGGCCTGCTGCAGATCGAGGCGTACCTCACGTACAAGGCCGAGGCCACGCTCAGCGGCGGCGACGAGGTGAACTCGTTCGGCGAGATCTCCTGGGACGCCAACTCGCACCCGTCCGAGGCGCAGTTCGGCGCATTCACCGTCGCGACCGACCTGTGCGGCGACGGCGGCCTGCGCTACCACAACGTCATGCGCTATCAGAACACCGACTTCGATCACAGCATGAAGCGGCAGTGGATGTACCCGACGGTGCCGGAGCCGACGCCCCGTGAGGCCTTCGAGGGCAAAGTCAAGTACGAGTACGCCGCCGACTTCACCGCACCCAACCCGGACGACTGGAGCCCCGTCGGCGAGCCGCAGGAGCAGTGCTACAACGAGGTGCCGACGAAGGTGAACTGGCACTACCTGCGCTTCCTCCTCAACACCGAGACGCGCACGAACGTCGAACTGCAGTTCAACGACCGCATCATCGACCTGCGCGATGTGCCTGTGCCGCCCTACGAGGAGCGCTACGGGTCGCTGGAGAACCTGCTGAACTTCTACTTCTCCGTTCGCACCCTCGCACCCCATCGCAACTTCCTCTTCCTCGACTCCGTCGTCATCTCGGCAGATTGGTGAACACGCAGATGCTTCAGTCGCAAAGCGCCGTCCTTGAGCGGGGATTCGTCCTCGACGGCGAACACGGAACCGAGCCCTTCGAGGTCGCGTGGTCTCGCGAGGCCCGATGGTTCGTCCACTTCCTGCAGCCGGCGGCGGACACCACCGTCCGGTTGCAGACCCAGATCTCGCCCGACGGGATCAATTGGATCGATCACGAGTCGACAGCGCTCGAGACCAGTGCGGACGGCTTCGTCAGCCTGCCGGTCACGGAGTACGGCGGATGGCTCCGGCTGAAGGTGACCCAGGTCGCCGGAGAAGACGCCCCGCTCGTGCGCGTGTACCTCGTGCTCAAGAGCTGACCGGGCCCTGCCCGCGGTATCGGGATGTCATGCGATATCGCGGGCAGTGCACGCATCCACCAGAATCGTGCACAAGCTGCGAGCGAGCAGCGCAGGCGCACGAAAGGCATACGGCAGAAGGATGAAGAGGATGGCGGCAGCGAGACGTCCGACGCTCAATGACCTGGCAGAGGACTTGGGGTTGTCGGCGAACACGGTATCCCGTGCTCTGACCGGAAAGGACGGGGTGAGCCCCCGCACGCGGGAGCTGGTCCTGCGTCAAGCGCAGCTGAGCGGATACACCGTGGCGACGCGCACCGCGCCGACGACACGCACCGTGGCGCTGGTGGTCACGAGCGCGACCAACGTCTTCATCTCCGAGCTCATCACCGCCGTCGAATCGGCGTGCCGTGCGGCCGGCTACTCCATGGAGCTGCACATCACGGAGGAGTCCACCGAGCAGGAGGAGCACGTGATCACCGCGATGCTCGACTCGGAGCTCGCCGGGGCGATCGTGATTCCGGTTCAGGGTGGGGACGATCCGTGGGAGCGGGTCGCTGCCAGGATGCCGATCGTCACCGTCGCCCGTGAGATCCCCAGTCTGGACTGCGACTTCGTCGGCGTCGACGCTCGCGGCGCGATGTACGCGGCGACCCGGCATGTGGTCAGCTCCGGCGGTAAGACGCTCGTGCTGCTCGACGAGGACCTCGACAACTCGACCATCCGGGCGCGTGCCCAGGGATTCTTCGACGCACTCGCCGACTCGCCGGACGCCGACGGGCGCATCGTGCACATCCCGACGCGCCGCTTCGAGAGCAGCACGATCCCGTGGCAGCCGGAGGAAGCGCGCCGGCGCTGCCTCGAGATCATCGACGAGGGCATCGACTTCGACGCCATCCTCGTCGCTGACGACTACTACGCGCTGGGCGTGTTGTCCGCGCTCAAGGAGCGCGGACAACACGTGCCCGACGACGTCCTGCTGATGGGATACGGAAACCACCCCTACTCGGGGTACCTCACCCCTGCCCTGTCCACGCTGGGTCCGCCCGTCGACCTGATCGGCGAGATCGCCGTCTCGAGCCTGCTGCAGCGCATCACCGGTGATGTCGGTCCGCGTCGGCATCGCCTCGTCAAGACCGAACTCGTCATCCGTGAATCGACCGTCGGCGACTTGGGGCGCACGACTCGATCGTGACCGCCGCCCACGCGGCGACCTGAAGGGAAGAAACGATGACCCCGCCCCCCGGCCCCCGGCCCAGCGGAGCGCCCGAGCTGACCCAGACCGCGCCGTACGTCGGCGCCGCGTCGTGGACGCAGCCCACCGCCCGAGAAGCGGAGCGGAAGACCGCGCCGAACGTCGTCATCGTGATGCTCGATGACATGGGCTTCGGCGCCAGCTCGGCACTCGGCGGATCCTGCGCGATGCCTGCGGCCGAGCGCCTGGCCGCCGGCGGCGTCGCCTACACGCAGTTCCATACGGCGGGCGTCTGCTCTCCGACCCGCGCCGCACTGCTGACCGGCCGCAACCACCATGCCGTCGGCATGGGGCACATCCCCGAACTGGCGAGCGAGAGCGTGTCGTACAACGCGCGGATTCCGCGAAGCGCGGCCACGATGGCGACGGTGCTGCGTCAGGCCGGCTACGCGACCGGCGCCTTCGGCAAGATGCACGAGACGCCGACCGAGGACGTGACGGTCGTCGGGCCCTATGATCAATGGCCCACCTCGCAAGGCTTCGAGCGGTTCTACGGGTTCCTCGGCGGCGCCGCCGATCATTGGCATCCCACGCTCTACGACGGCACGACGCCGATCGATCCGCCGCGGACCCCCGACGAGGGCTACCACCTGTCGGAGGACATCGTCGATCAGGCGCTGGGCTGGGTCACCGACGTGCGGGCCGCGCGGCCGGACGCCCCGTTCTTCTGCTACCTGCCCTTCGGCGCGACGCACACGCCCTTCCACGTGGACCGCAGCTGGGTCGAGCCTTACAAGGGCGCGTTCGATCACGGATGGGACGAGGAGCGCGCCCGGATCCTGGAGCGCCAGAAGGACAGGGGCATCGCGCCCCCCGACACGCAGCTGGCCCCGTGGCCGCGCGAAGTGCCGGCGTGGGAAGACCTCGGTCCCGCCGAGCAGCGCGCGGCCGCCATCCTGCAGGAGCTGTACGCGGGCTTCACGACCCACACCGACGCGCAGGTGGGGCGATTCATCGACGGGCTCGAGGACCTCGGCCTGCTCGACGACACGCTGTTCATCTACATCCTCGGCGACAACGGCGCCTCCACCGAAGGCGGTCTGCGCGGGACGATCGACTCGCACCTGAACTGGAACGGCATCCCGCAGGAGCCCGAGGAGATCATCGCGGCCGAGGAGCAGCTCGGCGGCCCGGACACCTGGCCGCACTATCCGGCGGGCTGGGCGCTGGCGATGGACACGCCCTTCCCGTGGGCCAAGCAGATCGTGTCGCACTACGGCGGGACGCGCAACGGAATGATCGTGCACTGGCCGCGAGGCATCTCGGCTCGGGGCGAGATCCGCGACCAGTGGCACCACGTGGTCGATGTCTTCCCGACCGTGCTCGAAGCGGCCGGACTGACGCCGCCGGCCAGCGTCGACGGCGTCGCTCAGCAGCCCGTCGCAGGCAAGAGCATGACGTACTCCTTCGATGCGCCCGAGAGGCCGAGCACGCGGGAGGTGCAGTACTTCGAGATCGCCGGGAGCCGGGGGCTGTACTGGGACGGCTGGGTCGCGTGCACGCGTCACGAGCGCGTTCCGTGGGAGTACTACGCCGACGTGCCGGCACTCGAGGACGACCGGTGGGAGCTGTACGACACGCGCACGGACTGGAGCCAGAGCGACGACCTCGCGAACCGGCATCCCGACCGACTCGCTCTCATGAAGGAGATGTTCATCGCCGAGGCGGCACGCAACGCCGTGCTGCCGATCGATGACCGCACTCCCGCGCTCCGCCGGGCGACCGGGCGTGCGCCGATCCTGCAGCGGACCTTCCACGGTCACGCGCAGCGGGTGCCCTACGAGCTGATCCCCAATGTCGCCAACACGTCGCACCGCATCACCGCCCGCGTCGTCGTGGACGAGGCGGGACGCACCGGCGTGGTCTGCGCGCAGGGCGGCCGGTACGGCGGGTGGGCGCTCTACCTGGCCGACGGCATCCTGACCTACGCGCACAACGTCGCGCGCCGGCACGTGACCTACCTGCGCGGCCGCACCCCGCTGGCACCGGGCGAGCACGAGATCGAGTTCGTCTTCGCCTACGACGGCGGCGGATTCGCGCGGGGCGCCGACGGCGAACTCCGCATCGACGGGGTCGCCGTCGCGCGCGAGCGCATCGAACGATCGACGTCGTTCCTCTTCCCACCCGGAGAGTCCTTCAGCATCGGATCCGACGCGGTCAGCCCCGTCGTGCCCGAATACACGATCGCCGACAGCGCCTTCCCCGGGCGGGTCGTCGAACTGACCATCCAACACACCAACGCAAGCTGACGGGCACGGCCGACCGGCCGCCCGCTGACCCGACACCCCCGGCATCCCTGGCGATGCGGCGTCGCTCAACGAAGAGAAGGAACACATGGACATCGGCTGTCACGCATCGGTCTGGACCGGCACATTCGACGAGCCCGGACTGCGCAAGGCGATCGAGGGCACGGCCGTCGCCGGGTTCGATCTCATCGAGCTGCCGGTGTTCCGTCCCGACGAGTGGGACGTGGCGCTCACCAAGCGGCTGCTCCGGGACAACGGCCTCAAGGCCACGGCGTCGCTCGGCCTGACCGATGCCCTCAACATCAGCTCAGAGGACCCGGACATCTGCCGCGCCGGCGAGGAGCACCTCGCGAAGGTCATCCGCATTCTCCACGAGCTGGAGTCCACGCACCTCGTCGGCGTCATCTACGCCCCCATGAAGAAGCACCTGCGCGCGCCCTCGGCGCTCGAGGTCGCCAATGGGCAGGCGGCGCTCGGCCGCCTCGCCGAGCTCGCACGCGGCTACGGGATCACGCTGGGCCTCGAGGTCGTCAACCGGTATGAGACGAACCTGCTGAACACCGCGAAGCAGGCTCTCACCTACGTCGACGGGATCGCGGGCGACAACGTCCACGTCCACCTCGACACGTACCACATGAACATCGAGGAGTCGGATATGTTCCAGCCGGTTCTGGACGCCGGCGGCCGCCTCACCTACGTCCACATCGGCGAGAGCCATCGCGGCTATCTCGGATCCGGCTCGGTCGACTTCGACACCTTCTTCCGGACGCTCGCACGCGTCGGATTCGACGGGCCGGTCGTGTTCGAGTCGTTCTCCTCCGTCGTGGTGGACCCGGAGCTGACCTCTGCCCTCGGCATCTGGCGCAATCTCTGGAACGACGGAGCCGACCTCGCCGCCCACGCGAACCGGTTCATCCGCGACAAGGTCCACGCGGTCTCCACCATCGCGCTGCACTGATCGCCCGGCAGCGCCCCACCACCACCGATTGAGAGAAGCAGATGAACAACCGTGCAGCCGTCATGACGAGCATCGACGTCATCGAGATCCAAGAGCGTCCGATGCCGGTCGCTGAGCCCGGTCAGGCGGTCGTGCGCGTCCACAGTGTGGGTGTGTGCGGGTCTGACGTGTCGTACTTCCGACGCGGACGCGTGGCCGACTACATCGTCGACGGCGACATCGTCCTCGGCCACGAGGTCGCCGGCGAGGTCGTCGAGGTGGCCGACGGCGTCACCGGCGTCGCGATCGGCGATCGCGTCGCGATCGAACCCGGCACCCCGTGCCGGCAGTGCGCGCAGTGCCTCAAGGGCCGGTACCACCTGTGCCCCGATCTGGTGTTCCTCGCGACACCGCCCTTCGACGGTGCACTCGTGCAGTACATGGCCATCGACGCGCGCAACCTCCACCGGCTGCCCGAGGGAATGTCCTTCGACGACGGCGCGATGATCGAGCCGCTGTCGGTGGGGCTGTGGGGCTGCCACCGCGCCGGACTGCAGGCCGGTGACGACGTGCTCGTCACCGGTGCCGGGCCGGTCGGCCTGCTCGCCGCGGAGGCCGCTCGCGCCCTCGGCGCCGCCTCGGTCACGGTGACCGACGTCTCCGAGTACCGGCTGGACGTCGCCCGCGCACACGGCTTCCGCACCGAGCGCAGCGACAGCCCCGGCAGCGACGAGTTCGACGTCCTGCTGGAGTGCTCCGGCGCCGAGGGCGTGCTCGCCGGCGGACTGCTGCGCCTGGCGCCCGGAGGTCGTGCCGCGGTGATCGGCATCGCCAAGGCCGAGAGCGTCGCCCTGCCCCTGCCCAGCCTGAACGCCAACGAGATCACGATCTCCCTGGTCAACCGCTACCAGCACACCTGGCCGACGGCGATCGCGCTCGTGGCGTCGGGGCGCATCGACCTCTCGGGGTTCGTGACCCATCGCTTCGGGCTGTCCGGCACCGAGGCGGCGCTGTCGGTGGGCGCGTCCGATCCGCACTCGCTCAAGGCGATCATCCACCCGCAGGAGGCCTGAGTCTCGACATGCCGGGGGATCACCGCCGCCAGGTCTTCGTGATCGGCGAATCGCTCATCGACGTCGTCGTCTCCGCCGACGCTCCGGCGCAGGAGCATGTCGGCGGAAGTCCGGCCAACGTCGCGCTCGGGCTCGCCCGGCTCGGCGTCGGGGTCCGGCTCCACACGGCGCTGGCGCGAGACGATCGTGGACGCGTCATCCGCGAGCACCTCGAGCGCGACGGCGTGGACATCGACCCTGAATCATGGTCGCTGCGGCACACGTCCACCGCCGTCGCCCGCATCGGGGCGGGCGGCGTGGCCGATTACGACTTCGCCGTCGAGTGGCAGGTCCCCGTCCCGCCGGTGCTCGCCGGTGAAGCGGTCGTGCACACCGGGTCGATCGCCGCGTTCATGGAACCGGGGGCCACCGCCGTCCGCGCCTTCCTGGCCTCGCTGGGCTCACAGGTCAGAGTCACCTTCGACCCCAACATCCGCCCGGCGCTGATCGGCGGACGGGATGCCGTGCGCGCCCGGATGACGGAGATCGCCCGGCGCGCCTACCTCGTGAAGCTAAGCGATGAAGATGCCGAGTGGTTGTACCCGGGAGTCCCCATCGGCGAGGTCGTCGACGCCCTCCTGGACGGCGGGACGCGCATCGTGGTCGTCACGCGAGGGGCACAGGGCGCGTTGCTGGCCGCCGGGGCGGATCGCGTCACCGTCGAGGCCGCACCTGCCGTCGTCGTCGACACGGTCGGCGCCGGCGACACCTTCATGGCGGCGCTCATCGACGGGATCGTGAAGCTGGCGCCCGGTGACCCTCTCGATCCGCGGATTCTCGCGTGGCTGGGACGCCGTGCCGCCGCCGCGGCGGGGGTGACGGTCCAGCGCGTCGCCGCGGACCTGCCGACATGGGACGACGTCGTCGCGAGTGGGTTCCTCCCGCGGGACGAGGCGAACGGACGCACAGGCCCGCGGACGGGCGCCCGGTGACCGGCCGCCGCTTCCCCGCGGCCGTCTACGCCCGGGGCAGCGAGCCCGACGCGCGCTTCACCCTGGCGAACGAGCGGACCTTCCTGGCGTGGATACGCACGGCGCTCGGCCTGCTGGCCTGCGGCATCGCACTGGAGCTGCTGGGTCTCGACCTGCACACGGGACTGCGCCTGGCGGCCTCTCTCGCGCTGGTGGTCTCCGCCGTCGCCCTGCCGCTGCTGGCCTGGCGGGACTGGATGCGGACCGAGCGAGCGCTCCGCTCCGGGGATCCGCTCCCGTCCTCGCCGTTGGGGATCATGCTGGCGCTCGCCGTGACGGTCGCCGGGGTGCTCTTGCTCCTCGCCCTCCTCTTGAGATGAACGCGGTGTTCGACCCCGGTCTGCAGCCCGAACGGACGGCGCTGGCCTGGCGGCGCACGGCACTCGCGATCGGCGTCGGGTCCCTCCTCCTGCTCCGGCTTCTCCCGAGCGCGCTGGGCGACTCTCGCTGGGTGCTCGCGGGCATCGCCGGCCTGGCCGCGACTGTGCTGCTGTGGACGGCGTCCCGGCGGCGAGGCCGCACCGTCGACCACGCGCTCGCCCACCACGGAGATCACGCACGCCTGCCCGGCGCGGGGCTGCTTCTGCTTCTCGCCGCGCTCGTCAGCGCGACGGGCGCCGCCGCAGCCGTCGTCGTCCTCGCCGTCGCACTCGCCGGCCCGCTCACCTGACTGCGTGAGCCGGAACTCACATGCCCTCTGAGCAAGGGATCCGCTCGACGCAAGGGATCCGCTCGACGAAACGCGTCCCGCGCCGACCGGGGGAACTGCTTAAATCAGAGCATCCCCCTGGGAAGGGTGCGCCGCGCACGCCGTCGCGGGACCCGAGCGGGACGATCAAAGGAGAACAATGTCTTTCTGGGCTGTCATCTGGGACGCCATCTGGTGGTTCCTCACGATCTTCGTGTTCGTCGCCTACCTCATGGCGCTGTTCACGATCATCACCGACCTGTTCCGCGACCGGAAGCTCAACGGCTTCGCGAAGGCGATCTGGTTCGTGTTCCTCATCTTCCTGCCGTTCCTCACCGCACTGGTGTACCTGATCGCCCGCGGTGGCGGCATGGGTGAGCGCTCCGCGGCGCAGGCATCGGCGGCCCGCGCCGCCACCAACGACTACATCCGCGAGGTGGCCGGGACCGCGACCCCGACCGACGAGATCGCGCGCGCCAAGCAGCTGCTCGATGCGGGCGCGATCAGCGCCGACGAGTTCGCCTCGCTCAAGCGGGCGGCGCTGGCGCGCACCGGCGCCTGACGAGGGGCGCCCGGACACCCGAGTGACCACTCCGAGCTCCCGCCCGGGTCGGCGGCGCCTGCGCGCCCTCGACCCGGGCGGGAGCGTGCTCGGACTCGCGCTCGCCGTCCTCTCGATCACGCCCTCGCTGCTGCCGCGACCGGCGCTGCTGCAGGGCGTGATCGCCGCTGTGTGCTTCGGCCTCGGATATCTCATCGGCAGTGTCCTATGGATGCCGGTGGCCCGGCGTCTGCGCACCTCCGTGCGGCCGCGATCACGCCGCATCTTCTGGTCGGTCTACGCGGCCGCCTGGGTCGTCGCGGTGCTGGCGCTGGCGTGGCTGTCGCTGCTGTGGCAGAACGAGGTGCGCCGGCTCGTCGAGATGCCGCCGCACCACAGCCCCGATCTCGGTCTGTTCGCCCTGGGGTTCGCGCCGACCGCGCTCGTGCTGCTGGCGGTGGGCCGCGGCATCCGTCTGCTGTACCGGAGCCTGCGCCTCAAGATCGGCGGTGCGCTCGCCGTGCTCGGCGCCGCCGCGGTCGCCGTGTCGGGCCTCGGCGCGGTCGCCGTGCTGGGGATGACCGCCGTGGACGCGGTCTACCACGGGCTCAACGCCGCCCCCGACGCCGAGGTCGCCGAACCCGGCTCCGACCACCGCTCGGCGGGGCCGGAGTCCGCGGTCGCCTGGGAGGAGCTCGGCCGCCACGGCTCGGCGTTCATCGGCGGCGGTCCGACAGCCGCGCAGATCGCCGCCGTCACGGGCCGGCAGGCTCTCGAGCCGATCCGCGTCTACGCGGGCGTGGAGTCGGCCCCGACGCCACAGGATCGCGCGCAGCTCGTCGTGGCCGAGCTCGAGCGCACCGGCGCCTTCGACCGCGCTGTGCTCGTCCTGGCCACCACGACCGGTTCCGGATGGCTCGAGCCGCAGACCGTCGACGCGATCGAGTACCTGCATCTCGGCGACACCGCGATCGCGTCGATGCAGTACGCCTACACGCCCAGCTGGGTCTCGTTCCTGTTCGACCCCGACGCGCCGGTCGCCTCGGCCGTGGCGCTGTACGACGCCGTCGTCGAGCGCTGGCAGCGCCTTCCCGCCGACGACCGTCCACTGCTCCTCTCGTACGGACTGAGCCTGGGCGCGCACGGCAGCCAGGCGCTGTTCGACGACGTCGCCGACCTGCGCGCCCGCGTCGACGGCGCGATGTTCGTCGGCAGCCCGAACGGCTCCCCGCTGTGGCGGTCGCTGCAGGCGTCGCGCGACGCGGGCTCGCCGGCGTGGCAGCCCGTCCTCGACGAGGGCCGGCAGGTGCGCTGGATCTCCCGCGCCGGCGACGAGGACCGCCTCCCGGGCGCGTGGGAGCATCCCCGCCTGCTGTACCTCCAGCATGCGACCGACCCCGTCACGTGGCTCTCGGCCGACCTCCTGTTCGGTGCCCCGGAGTGGCTCGAGCCGGGTCAGCGCGGTGCGGACGTCAGCCCCGCCATGCGCTGGATGCCGGTGGTCACGGCCCTGCAGGTCGGCATCGACATGCTCGGCGGCGAGGCCGTGCCCGCCCGGCACGGACACAACTTCGGCGACGTCGTCACCACCGGCTGGCGACTCGTCGCCGGTGATGCCGGGCTGGATGAGAGCGCGGTCACCGCCATCGAGCGGGAGATCGCCTCCTACGCCCCGATCCAGGGGCACACCGAATGACCGACCCGTTCGTCGAGAGAGTCGAAGGCGGGTCGACGCCGCCCTCCGGCGCCCTCGCCCGCCTCGCGCGACTGCTCGGCGCGACCGCCACCTCGCCCGGCGGCGTGTACGGGCTCATCGTCGTCACCGGCATGATCGTCGTCAGCCGCAATCTCACGGGCACATCCGGTCAGGCGCTGATCACCGTCGCCGCGACCGTCGTCGTCTTCTTCGCCGCGCACGTGTTCGCCGTCGCGATCGGCTCCCTCGCCGGCGCGGAGGAGCACGGGCGCCACGGCCTCGTCTCGGCGACGCGGCACGGGGTCTCCGAGTCCATCGGCATGCTGGTGGTGAGCATCCCGCCGATCGGCCTGCTGCTGCTCGGCGTCGCCGGCATCCTGCGGCATGACGACGCCGTCTGGCTCGCGCTCGCGGTGGATGCCGTCCTGCTCGGCATCCTCGGCTGGGTCATCGCCGCTCGCCGCTCGCTGCGGTTCTGGGTGCGCCTGTCCGGCGCGGCCCTCACTGCCGCCTTCGGCGGCGTCCTGATCCTTCTGAAGGCGTTCGTCCATCACTGACCGCCGGCTGCAGATCCCCCGCGGTCGTCGCGCCGTCGGCGTAGTACGAGCCGGTGTACTGGTAGCCGTAGTAGCCCGACTCGGCGCCGCGCCGCGGGACCTTGTTGAGCACCGCGCCGAGGACGCGTCCGTTGGTGCGGGCGACGTTCTCGACGGCCTTCTGCATCATCTCGAACGTCGTGCGACCGGCCGAGACGACCAGCAGCACGCCGTCGGCGGCGGTGGACAGGATGGCGGCGTCGGCGACCGGGATCGCCGGCGGCGAGTCGACGATGACCATCGCGGTCTCGCGCAGCCCCTTCAGCAGGTCGCGCATGCGCTGCGAGCCGAGCACCTCGCTCGGGTTCGGCGGGATGCGCCCGGCAGTCAGCACGAACAGGTTGCCCGACGGGTCGGGCTGGTGGATGACCTCGTCGATCGTCGCACGGCCGGCGAGCACGTCCGACAGGCCGGCGCCCTCGGGAAGGTGGAACACCGACCCGACGACGGGGCGGCGCAGGTCGGCATCGATGAGGATCGTGCGCTGCCCCGCAGCGGCGAGGCTGAGGGCCAGGTTCGCCGAAGTCGTCGACTTGCCGTCGCCGGGCAGCGGGCTGGTCACGACGATGATGCGGGGCGGGTGGTCCACATCCATGAACTGCAGGTTGGTGCGCAGCTCGCGCATCGCCTCGCTCAGGTGCGTCGAGGTCGCCGTCTGCGTCGCGCCGTCGAAGGTGACGAGCGTGCGCGCACCGGTGAGCTCCTTCTCGAGCGGCAGGGTCCCGACGACCGAGACCCCGGTCTCGCGTTCGATGTCGCGCGGGTGGCGCACGCGCCGGTCGAGCACGTGCCGGATCACGGCGTACCCGATGCCGAGCGCGAGCCCGATGAGCACGCCGAGGGCAAGATTGAGGCGGACGTTCGGCGACGACGGCTCGGACGGCAGTGACGCGGACTGGCCGGCCATGAGGGTGACCGCGCCGGGGACCACCGGGTCGCCGCTCTCGAGCGTGTTGATCTCGGCGACCATGCCGTCGATCCACGCCTCGGCGAGGTCGCGCGCCGCCTCGGGCGACGCCGCGCCGGCGGACACGTTGATGATCGCCGTGTTGAGCGGATTGCTCACCGCGACGCGCGTGACGAGGACGGCCGGCGTGGTGTCGAGATCCAGTGCCACGATGGCGTGCTCGGCGACCGAACGCCAGCCGCCGATGTTGACGTACGACGAGACCTTGCTCGAGGCCAGCTGATTGCCGACGAGGGCCGATCCGGTGTCGCTGCCGCCGCCGGTCGACTGCACGATGCCGCTCGCCGAGGCGGTGTACACACGCGGCTGCAGCGAGGTCCAGCCGAACGCGGCGACCCCGCCGAGCACCGTCAGCAGCAGGATGCCGACCCAGTGCGCCCGCAGAATGCGCAGATAGTCGCGCAGCTCCATACCCGTTCTCCGTCCCTCACGTACCTTAGCGCCGGTCACCGTAGACTGCCGCTGTGACCGACCGGATTGCGCTGCATGTCCTGGGCGCGACGGTCGAACTCGATCTGACCGGCCTCACGTCCGGTGAGCGCGCCGCCGTCGCGTTCGCGTGGTCCGACGCCGCGATCCCGGCTGGCGGCGACGGCGGCGCGGTGAGTGGCGCGGTCGGCGGCGATGGCGGGGCGGTGAGCGGCGCGGTGGGTCCCGCGGCCACGATCCGCGTCCGCCCCGAGCACGACACGACCGACCTCTCCCGCCTGCTCGAACGCCTCTCGCAGCGGGTGACCCTCGCCGCGATCGAGCACCAGCGCGGGCATCTCTGGATGCTGCACGCCGCCGGCCTGGCATTCCCCGACGGGCGGGTGGTCGCGCTGATCGGCCCGTCGGGGCGGGGGAAGACGACGGCATCCCGGATGCTCGGCGCGCACCTGGGCTACGTCTCGGATGAGACGGTCGGCATCGACGCCGAGGGTCGCGTCCTGCCGTACCGCAAGCCGCTGTCGATCATCGAGGACGGCCGCGCCCCGAAGGCGCAGCGGCCGCCGTCCTCGCTCGGGCTGCAGCCGCTGCCGGACGCCGAGCTGCGGCTCGCGGCGATCGTGCTGCTCGACCGCGATCCCGACGGCCCGGATGCGCCGCGCATCGACACCGTGGACCTCGGCGATGCGCTGGGGGAGCTGGTGGCGCAGTCGAGCTATCTCATCCATATGGAGGCGCCGCTGCAGCGCATGGCGGCGCTCGCGGCGCAGACCGGTGGCCTGCGCCGCGTCACGTACCGCGAGGCGTCGACCCTTCTCGCGCCCCTCCGCTCGTTGTGCGAGCGCGGCGGGTCGCGGGCGTCGCGGGTGTCGGATGCGTCTCGCGGGGTGTTGAGCGAGCGCGGCGGGTCGCGAGTGTCGGATGCGTCTCGCGGGGTGTTGAGCGAGCGCGGCGGGTCGCGGGTCTCGGATGCGCCTCGTCGGGTGTTGAGCGAGCGCGGCAGGTCGCGACACCCCGGCACCGACGCCGACCTCTGGTTCCGCACCCGCTTCCACGACGCCATCGACCTCGACGACCCCGACCGCGTCGCGGTGCTGCAGGCGGACGCGGGCGAGACCGGCATGCTCCGGGTCATCGGGGGCATCGCGCCCGTACTGTGGCGCACCGCCGAGGGTGCGACGCGCGAGGCGCTGATCCACGCGGCCCTGGACGCCTACGGCGACCCAGGCGGTGACCCGGCTACCCTGGTGGACGGTGCGCTGGCAGAGCTCGCCGACGGGCATCTCGTCGAACGCCGCGCGCCGCGCTGGGCCATCCGTGACGACGTCGCGTGGACGGGCGAGGGCGACCGTGTCGTCGTTCTGTCGCTCGCCGACGCCGCCGCCCGGCCGCAGGTGCTGGAAGGATCCGCCGCGACGATCTGGTCGGCGCTCGCCGCCGGCGCCGCGCCGATCGACGATCTGAGCGCCCGCGTCGCGGAGGACGTCGGCCTCGATATCGCCGGCCTCGAGGCCGACGTCGCTGCGTTCGTGCTCACCCTGGCCGACGAGGGACTCGTCGGCGCGGAGTGACCGACGCCGCGGCGCAACGGCCTGGCGGACTATGCGAACTGCACCGACTTCATCAGCGAGGTGAACTGGGGGCCGGAGAGCGTGCCGGTGACCGTCTTCGGCAGGTGAGCGCTGATGACCGCACTCTGGACGGGGAGCTTGTAGTAGAGCTGGGAACTGGACACGCTCGCAGCCACCGAGCCGGCCCACGTGAACGTGAAGATGGCGGACTCGCTCTGAAACACCTGGCCGGCGAACACCCAGCCGTCGCCCTCCCGCACCGATGCCGTGCGAGAGGGGTCGAGCCCGCCGACGGGAACGACGAGCGTGATCGTGGCGCTGGTGATGCTCTGATTGACGTCCCAGTTCGGTGTGAATTGGAGGCTGCCGACCATGAAGTCGAGAGCGTTCGAGGCGGTTCGCTCGAACTCGTGCTGCGAGAACGTCCACATGTTGACGACCGCATCGCCCTGGTCGATCGACGCGGCGGCAGCGGGCGCTGCCGTTGCGAGGACGATCACGGGTGCGGCCCAGGCGCCGGCTTTGATGAGCTGGCGACGGCTCAGGCTGTGACGTTCGGTGGGCTCTGCGGCGTCGTTGTGGCGCGACAAAACATCGGTCATTGGATTTCTCCCCCAGATGGTGGGCGGTCCGCCTGGGCCCATTCGGGTCGGACCCAGGCGAATCGCCGCTCTCCCCAGAGCGGCGGCTCAGAAGTGATTCGGGGTCACATCGAGCTCACGCCATCTACCGTCGACATTAGAAGTCCCTCATCTTGTACCTGCGCGACTTGGGCGAAAGATGATCGAATCTTGTGCTGATCTTGAGGTAGGCGCATTCCCGCCCTCATTCCTGTGCAGTATGCCCGCCGGCACCCGCTCCACACGCCGACCCCTCAGCCCGCGTACGAGCCCTCCCTCTCCTACGCGCGAGCTGCTACCCGGCCTTGCCGACCCCCCAGCCCGCGCGCCAGCCCTCACGCTGCGGAAGCGCGGAGGCTGAGGGTTCGCGCGGGGGATGACGGCTCGGCGAACGGTTCACCGCCCCGCGGCGTCCGCCGCGCCGACACCACCTCGCCCCGCCCCGCGGCGTCCGTCGCGCCGGCACCACCTCGCCCCGCCCCGCGGCGTCCGTCGCGCCGGCACCACCTCGCCCCGCCCCGCGGCGTCCGCCGCGCCGACACCGCCTCGCCCCGCCGCGCGCGTGCGAGCCCTCCCTCTTCCGGGTCGCGGGCTGCGTCCGGCATCGCCGAACCCTCTGCGCGCGTGCGAGCCCTCACGGTGCGGGCGCGCGGAGGCTGAGGGTTCGCGTGGAGGCTGGGGGTTCGGCGGCCGACTCACCGCCCCGCCGCGCGCCGCGCGGTGTGCGAGCCCTCGCTCCCGCGTTGCGGGCTGCGTCCGGCATCGCCGAACCCTCAGCGCGTGTGCGAGCCCTCCCTCTTCCGGGTCGCGGGCTGCTACCCGGCATCGCCGAACCCTCAGCTCGCGTGCGAACCCTCACGGTGCGGGCGCGCGGAGGCTGAGGGTTCGCGCGGAGGATGAGGGTTCGGCAAACGATTCACCGCCGCCGACCACGCCCCACCACGCCGCACCACCCCGCATCACGCCCGCGCCCGCGCCCACGCGGCGCGGCACCACGCCGCACCGCGGCGCGGCGCGGGCACACCGCGCTCACACGCGGGTGACGCGCTCCCAGCGGTCGCCGCCGAGCTCGGTCGCGCGATCGGCCGCGGTCGACGCGGCTTCGACGAGGGCATCCAGGTCGTAGCCCACGGCATCCACACCGGCCCAGCCGACGCTCGCGGACAGACGCACGGCGAGAGGCGAGTCGGGGCCGATCTCGGCGACCTCCTCGAGCAGGCGGGCGAGCACCTGCCGCACCGCGCCCTCGGGCCGGGGGAGCAGCACGGTGAACGTCGTGTCATCCGAAGCCTGGATGTCGGCCTCGGCGGGAAGGTGCGCGCGCACCACCTCGCCGAAGCGGTCGGCCAGGTGGTCGAACGCATGCGTGCTCGACGCCGCGCGCAGCGTGATCGGATCGTCCAGGCGGATGACCAGCAGCCCCCACCACTTGTCGTCGGCGGCCTCGGCACGGCGCAGTCGCTCCGATGCCACCGCGGTGAAGGACGTCCCTCCGGCGACGGGCTCGGGCTGCCGGCTCTGCCGGGTCAGCAGCAGCAGCGTGGTGACGGAGGACACGAGGAACAGCAGCGACCCCATGACGTTGATGTCGCGGCTGATGTCGGCGGCCGGGCCGACGGGGCTGTCGGTCATGAGGCGTACGGCCTCGTGCAGGAGGTTGAACGCGGCGAGGATGACGTACGCGCCCGTCGCGAGGGCGAGCGGCAGGACCTCGTCGCGCAGGTGCGGTCCGATGCGGATCAGCTCGGCCATGATGAGCGCCGCAAAGACACCGCCGACCGCGAAGGTCAGGCGCACGATCGTGAGCTGGAACTCGCTCTCGGCGAAGACACCGAGCAGGAGCGGTGCGCCGATCACATACGCCGTCATCGCGAGCACGCCGAGCAGGCCGCGCCCGCCGCGCCCGCCGGCGCGCCGACGTATGCGAAGTCCCAGCCAGATGACCCCCAGCATCCCGAGCATGACCCCGGATGAGACGCCCCGCAGGGCGGGGGAGTTCATCGCCTCGGCGCCCACCCACAGGTAGGAGGCGACCATGTACCCGGCGAACGAGAGCGACCAGATCGCGGCCGCACGGCTGGGGCGCGGCAGGAACCCGAGCCCGATATAGATGACGGTGCAGAGCGTCGACAGGCCGACGATCGCGGCGGCCAGGCCGGTGTTGATCATGACGCCCTCTCCTCTTCCATCGCGCGCGGCAGCCGCATCACGATGCTCGTCCCGCGCCCGGGCGCGGTGGTGACCTCGAGCTCGCCGCTGTGCTGCTCGACGATCTCCTTGACCACGGCCATTCCAAGGCCGGTGCCCGGGATGCCGCTGTTGCGGGCACTGCGGCTACGGAACCCCGGCTCGAACATACGCTCGGCATCGTCCGCCGTCATCCCGATCCCGGTGTCGGCGATCTCGAGCACGACGTGCGTGTCGGTGTGACGGGCCGACACGTGCACCGTGCCGCCTCGGCCGGTGTACTTGACGGCGTTGCCGAGCGTGTTGTCGACGGCCTGACGCAGGCGGAAGGCATCGGCGATGACCGTGCGGGCGTTCCCCAGGTTCATGGTGAGCAGCACCTGCGCGCTCGTCGCGCTCGGGCCGAAGGCGACGATGGACGCCTCGACCAGGGGCCGCAGATCCACGGCGGTGAACTCGGCCGCATCGGAGGTGTATCGCTGCAGCGACGAGGTGATCAGCCGCTGCATGCGCTGCCCGGCGTTGTCGACGACGACGAGCTGACGGCGGACGTCCTCGGGCAGATCCTCGCGCTCGAGCAGGAGGTCCGTATGGCCCAGGATCGCGGTGAGCGGGTTGCGCAGCTCATGCGAGACGATCGTCGCGACCGTCTGGCGCTCCCGCTCGGCCTGGACGACGGCGCTGACGTCTCGGAGGACGATGAGGTTGCTCGGCTGCTCACCGCCGGCCGCGCCGATCGGGCGGGTCGACACGTCGAGGGCTCGCCAGCGGCCGTGGGCATCGTGCAGCCACACCCGCTCGTCGTCGGTCCGTTCGCCCCGCGCGGCGCGGGCGAGGAAGGTCGCGTCGGGGGCGACGGCCACGCCGCGATGCGCGGAGTACTCCACCGCCCCGGTGGGCGAGAAGGTCGCAATGGACTCGGCGCCGAACAGCGCGAGGAACGCCGCGTTCGCGTCGCTGAGCACGCCGTCACGGTCCAGCCGCGCGAGGCCGGTCTCGAGCGTGTTGGCGAGCACGGCCGTGCGCTGCGCCTGCATCTCGGCGCGCCGCCGCGTGCGGTCCATCTGTGCGGACTGACGGCGCAGCAGCCGACTGTACGCCCGGGTGCGCTCGGCCCCGACGTGGATCGTGATGCCCATGAAGCCCAGACACAGCAGAATGATGAGCACACGCTGGGCGTGACCGGGCGTGAGTCCCGCGACGAAGGCATCGACGGTCAGGGTCGTGGCGATCACACCCAGCCCCGCGATCACCCACGACATCCGGTAATAGGTGGCGATCCACGCGATCGGAAAGACCCACAGCAGCGCCATGCGGGTCTCGCCCGACGCGGACAGCATCGCGATCAGGACGATGTCGGCCATCGGCAGCAGCACGACGGCGGTCGCACTCAGCCGGTGCCAGGGGATCACGAGAGCCGCACACGTGACCGCGATGAGCCCGACCGCGCCGGGAGCGAAGCGCGGGTGGGCGAACAGGTGCGGATCCAGCAGCGCGATGGCCACGAGGATCGCGACGGCGCTCGCCGTCAGGATGAGCTGCCACCGCCAGATCGACCGGGAGCGCACTTCGCCCCAGGCTCCGGAGCGACCGCCGAGGGGGAGAGACGTGGCCATCCCTGTCAGGGTCCGGCCGGCGCGATCACCGCGCGGTAGCCGACACCGCGGACGGTCTCGATGAACCGCGGTTCAGCCGCGCTGTCGCCGAGCTTGCGTCGCAGGTTCGTCATGTGGGTCTCGATCGCCCGCTCATCGGCGTCGCTCACCCGTGGCAGCAGTGCGGGGTCGTCGCGGATCGCGTGCACGAGGTCGGTCTTGCTGCGCACCTCGGGCGCGGCCTCGAGGATCGTGGCGAGCAGGTCGAACTCGGTGCGGGTGAGGCTGACCGGACGCTCGTCGACGGTGACGATGTGAGCCTGGCGGATCAGCTTGAGCCCGTTCCAGCCGATCGGCCGCGGCAACCGGCCGGCGGCGGGGGTGGTTGCGGCGGTGGCTGCCGGGGTGCCTGCGGGGGTGGTTGACGTCGAGAGGCTGGCCTCGGCCGCGGGCTGCTCCGCGCGCTGGCGACGCTGGGCGGCCAGCAGGCGCGCACGCAGTTCCCGGGCGCGGAAGGGCTTGATGACGACGTCATCGGCGCCGGCGCTGAAGCCGAGCACAGCGTCGGCCTCGTCGGTGAGCGCCGTGATGATGACGATGTACGTGTCGCTGCGTTCGCGGATCCGCCGCGCCGTCTCGTACCCGTCGATGCCCGGCATGTTCACGTCGAGCGTCGTGATGACGGGGTTGTGCGTGAAGACGGCGGCCACGCCGTCGGCCCCGTTGTCGGTCGCCATCACCGAGAACCCGGCGCTCGAGAGGATCTGCACGAGCAGATCGCGCACGTCGGGATCGTCGTCGATGACGACAGCGGAGGGCGACTCCGTGTGCTCGCCCATGTCCCTCCCCGTTCATGGTCGCGGCGTTCATGGTCGCGGGACCCGGCACGACCGTGTCCGCGGCTCCCCGCCTGATTCTGCCAGATCGCCTCGCCCGCACCTGACATCCCGCTCACATCCCGCGAGGATGCCGCTGAGGCCGCCACTGAACGCCGAGCCCGTGGGCGACGACCGGCGCCTCGGCAATCGGGTGCGGTGGCGGTCGCGGTCGCGGTCGCGGTCGCCGTCGCGGTGTGCGGTGGCGTCGCGGTGCGCGGTGGCGGTCGCGGTCGCGGTGCGCGGTGGCGTCTCCGTGATTGCGGCCAGTCACGGCGACGACGGCGACTCGCGACGGCGCAGCGCCGTGCCTGCTCAGCGACGTGCCTGCTCAGCGCAGGGCCTGCTCAGCGACGTGCCTGCTCAGCGCAGGGCCTGCTCAGCGCCGTGCCTGCGCAGCGCCGTGCCTGCTCAGCGCCGTGCCTGCTCAGCGCCGTGCCTGCTCAGCGCCGTGCCTGCTCAGCGCCGGCGCATCGCAGCGAGGGCCCGCGGCAGGCGAGCGAGGCCGCGGCCCAGCCGCCGGATGCGCCCCCAGAACTGCGGCCACGGCCGGTCGGGCACCTCGGGATGCCCGATCGCGAGGTCGGCGCGGCTCGGCCACAGCGCACGCACGACGATGCGCGGCTTCTCGCGCAGCGGCGCCGCGGTGAGCAGGGTCAGCCACGCCGCCGCGGCTCCCCCTTGCGCGGTGACGACCTTGCGGTGCCACTCCTGGTACGCGGGGCTGTTCAGCTCGGCCTCATCGACCTCGGCGACGACGCCCCAGGTCGGCAGCACCTCGCGCATCGGCGCCCCCGCGCCGGTGGCGGCGGCGAGCTCCGCCAGCGCGGCGCGCTCGGCGTCGTCCAGCGCGACCCGGGTCGCGACAGCCAGCTCGTTCTCGTGGCGTGCCTGTTCGGTGGCGCCGCGCAGGCTGTGCAGGACGAGGACGAGCAGGCTCGAGACGCGGTCCGGAACGGGACAGTCCCGGTTCGCGAAGCCGAGCGAGCGGTGCCGGTCCCACAGCACGTCGAACACCTCCGCGGGATCGCGCAGGAACCCGGGAAAGTAGCTGTGCACGTCGAACGAGTTGGGCCATCCGTCGCGGCGGAAGGAACGCGAGTGCAGTGTGAAGCGCTCACCGGCGAACGTGCCGGGGAACTCCTCCCAACCGGCATCCATCACGGCATCGCAGTACTCGTCGAACCGTGCGGGGTCCACGAGCAGGTCGACGTCGGCCGAGACCCGCGGCGCGCGCAGGCCGTAGTCCGAGAGCGCCCGCCCTTTGACGAGCAGAATCCGGATGCCGTGGCGCCCAGCCTGCGCACACGCCCACGCGCTCAGCAGCTCGTTCGCCTCGTCCAGGCGCAGTAGGCTCTCCACCACGCGCCCACACTAGCCCGCCGCCACACCGTGCCGAACCCTCTGCCTCTGCCCGAGCCCTCAGGGTCTGTGCGTGCGTGGCCTGAGGGTTCGCGCATAGCGTGAGGGCTCGCGCCGCGTGTGGCGCCCCACCCGCACCGCGCCCGCGCGAGCGCGGTTATTCACGGCGGATCGCCTCCCCACGCGATACCGCCGCCCGGTACCGTGGAGGTACGGCACACCCGACGGAGGGATGGACATGACAGAGAAGATCATCGTCGGAGTGACCGGAGCGCCCGCCTCGACGCGGGCCGTCGACTGGGCGATCGCCCGCGCGGCCGAGCGCCGACAGGCAGTGGAACTCCTCGCGGTCGTCGGCGGCGCGATCGGGATGGTCGGCGAGGTCGAGGTGCTGCGCGCGGCACTCGAGGCGGCCGAAGAACTCCTCGCGTCCGAGGCCGAGCGTGTCGGCGGCCGCGGGGTCGACGTGACCACGCGCGTCGCTCACGGCAACCCCGTCTCGCAGCTCATCGACGCCTCGCAGGGCGCGGCCCTCCTGGTCATCGGCAGCGACTACCGCGGGCCCGACAGCGGCCCGGCGCGCGGCGCGCACGGCACCCGGATCGCCGCGGGCGCGAAGTGCCCCGTCGTCGTCGTGCCCGACATCGAGCTGGGCACGCGTTCGGGCGTGGTCGTCGGGGTCGACGGCTCGGAGATCTCCGAGCAGGCGACCCGGTTCGCGGCCTCCGAAGCCGACCGCCTGGGCGAGCCGCTCATCGCCGTGGCCGTGTGGACTCCGCTGCAGGCGCCGCGCAACGGCTTGGCCGTGTATCCCGACCTCTATCTGACGAACATGCAGGCGGCGACCGAGGAGATCCTGGCGCTGGCGCTCGCCGGAATCTCCACGGACTACCCTGACCTCGAAGTCGTCCGGCGCGTCGAGCGGGGATACCCCTCGCACGTGCTGAACGACCTGGCCGGCAGCGCGCGGATGACGGTCGTCGGCACCCACGGTCGCGGTGCGATCGCGCGCTTCCTGCTCGGGTCGATCAGCCACGAGGTGCTCGCGCGCCTCGCGACGGTGACCGCCGTCATCCGCTGATCCGACAGCGTGCGGCGCCGATCACCCCGCCAGGCCCGACAGCTCCCCGCGCCGGTCACCGCACCTGGCCCGACGGCGCCCCGCGCCGATCACCCCACCTGGCCCGACGGCGTCTCGCGCCGATCACGCCGTCATCCGCTGATCCGACAGCGCCCCGCGCGGGTCACCCCACCTGGCCCGACGGCGCCCCGCGCCGCTCACGCCGTCACCCGCCAGGCCCGACAGTGCCCCGAGTCGATCACCCCGCCACGTACTTCTGCGCCCGGAAGAGCACCTCGTCGCTGACGGCGACGGCACCGCCGAGCACCACGATCTTCTTGGGGTTCAGCCGGTCGAGTTCCGCGGCGATGACCGCCGGCAGGTCGTCCGGGCTGGTCAGCAGCACCGGCGCGCCGAGCGACCCCGCACTGGCCGCGCCGGCCAGCGCGTCGGGAAAGGCCGATGCGCTGGCGAGGTACACGACCGAGACGCCGGGGCTGTACGCGCCCTTCGACACCGCCGCCGACGTCTCGTAGCGGTTCGCGCCGAAGACCCGGGAGACGCCGCCGGTCGTGAACGACCTGGCCTGGTTCAGGACGGCATCGCTGACGGCGACCGTACCGCCGAGCACGATGATCCTCTGCGGCTTGAGGCGTGCGAGCTCCTGCCGGGTCGCGTCGGGGAGCGAGCCGGGCGTGGTCAGCAGTACCGGGGCGTTCACCTTGCCGGCCGCCGCCGCACCGGACAGCGCGTCCGGGAAGTCGGTGCCGCTGGCGAGGTAGACGGCGGACACGCCGGGCGCGAAGGTCCGCGCGGACACCGCCGCGGCCGTGCTGTAGCGATTCGCCCCCTCGACGCGGACGACCGCCCCGGTCGTGTAGTTCCGCGCGTCCGCCACGATGGCCTCGCTGACGGCGATCTCGCCGCCGAGCACCACGATCTGGCGCGGCTTCAGGCGCGTGAGCTCGGTCTTGACCGCCGCCGAGAGCCCCGACGGTGCGGCCAGGAGCACGGGACCGCCGAGCGAGCCGGCCGCGGCTGCGCCCGCCAGCGCGTCGGGGAAGTTCCTGCCGTCAGCGATGTAGGCGACGGGTACGCCGACCGGGAAGGTCGCCCTCGAGACGGCGGCCGCCGTGCTGTACCGGCTGTCTCCCGCGTAGCGCGGGATCGAGGGCGTCGGCGTCGTCGTGTAACCGCCGAACACCTGCGTGTAGTACGGCTGTCCGGCCGAGCTGCACGCCACGCCGATCCCGATGTGCGTGTATGCCCTGTTCAGGATGTTCGCACGGTGGCCGGGGCTGTCGAGCCACGCCCGCGTGACGGATGCCGGTGCGTAGCCGTACGCGACATTCTCGCCCGCCGCGCGCCAGCCCGGTGGGATCTGCGTGCTGTAGTTCGGGTTGTGGCTCATCGTCCGCGCCGCGGCCATCTTCACCGACCAGTCCACGGCGACCACGTGCATCCCGGCGTTCGCGGCCAGCGGCGCGGCGCCGGCAGAGCGGCGGGCGGCGTTGGTCTCGGTCAGAATCCGGGACTGCACGGCACCGAGGGTCGAGGACGTGCACGTGACATTGGGTGCGGCTGTGGCGGATGCCGTGGGCGCGCCGACGAGGGAGATGGCGAGCGCGGCGGCGGCAGCGGCGACCAGTGCGATGCGTGCGCGGCGGGGGGAGCGAGGTGACACGGGTACCTCCGGGGGGAGAGGGACGGCACAGCGTGCTTTCAGTCTTACAGGTTCCGTCGCCAGGCGCGCCAGAGTGGTGCACAACTCCGCCAGGTTTGCCGCGGGTGTGTTCCGAAGGCGCGAGATTGCGGGCGACTCGAGGTCGCGCGGCACCGAGTTGGAGGAGTTGCGTACGGACGCTCACGGGCAGCGGCGACCAGTGCGATGCGCGCGCGGCGGGGGGAGCGAGGTGACACGGGTACCTCCGGGGGAGAGGGCGGCACAGCGTGCTTTCAGTCCAGGCGCGCGGGCGTGGTGCACAACTCCGCCAGGTTCGCCGCGGGTGTGTTCCGAAGGCGCGAGATTGCGGGCGACTCGAGGTCACACGGCACCGAGTTGGAGGAGTTGCGTACGGACGCTCACCGGCAGTGGCGACCAGTGCGATGCGCGGGCGGCGGGGGATCGAGGTGACACGGGTACCTCCGGGGGGAGAGGGACGGTGCGGCGTGCTTTCAGTCCAGGCGCGCGGGAGTGGTGCACAACTCCGCCAGGTTCGCCGCGGGTGAGTTCCGACCGCGCGCGATTGCGGGCGACTCGAGGTCACGCGGCACCGAGTTGGAGGAGTTGCGTACGGGCACCGCCGATCACCGACGCGGTCACGGGCGCCGGCGCCCGCACTGACGGTCTCCGACACCGTCTCCGGCGCCGACGGTCACCCGTACCGGCACCCGCACCACCGGCGCCGACCTCGGCACCGGCCGACCGCGCTCAGCGCTGCGCGGCGAGGGCCTCCGCGAACGCGCCGACGGAGTCCGTGCGGAACGCCTGCGCGAGCTCTCCGAGCGCGTCCCAGTCCGGGTGGACGACCGACTGGTCGCCGACCATCCCGGTGCCGAGCGTCGGAGACGTGAAGAAGCTGATGTCGTCGGCGCGCAGGTCGCGCAGGCGCAGCCCGAGGTCGGCGATGGTGCCCACGTCGAGCCCGGAGTCGACGGTGAGATACGGGGAGATGGCGCCGACCATCCCGCTGATCCGGCCCGGGTCGGTGAGCGTCTCGCGGCTGAGGATCTCGCCGATCAGCCCCTTGATGTAGGCCTGCTGGTTGCGCACACGCTGATAGTCGCCGTCGCTGAACGCATACCGCTCGCGGACGAACTTCAGTGCGTCGGTGCCGTCCAGCGTGATCTGACCCTGCGCGAACGCGGTGCCGCGCGCGGTGAACGCCTTCGGGTTGTTGACGGTGACCCCGCCGAGGGCGTCGGTGAGCCCCGAGAAGCCTTCGAAGTCCACGATCGCGACGTGATCGATGCGGACGTCGATGATGGACTCGATCGTCTGCACGGTCAGGGGCACGCCGCCGAAGGCGAGCGCGGCATTGATCTTGTTGTGGCCACGGCCGGGGATGGGAACCCAGTTGTCGCGCATGATCGACATGACCTGCACGCTCGCGTTGTCGGCGGGGATGTGGACGACCATCATCGTGTCGGAGCGCTGCCCGCGGATGTCGTCGAGGTCGTCGCCGACCTGCCCGCGCGTGTCCGACCCCAGCAGCAGGATGTTGCGCGCTCCGGCGTGTGTCTCCTCGACGGGCGCCGGGCGCACCGAGACGTCGGGGAAGGCGTCGGCGGATTCCAGCTTCGTGACATTGTCGTTGTACGAATTGCTGAGGTTCAGCAGGTACACGCCGGCGACGGCCCCACCGGCGACCAGCACGCCGACGAGGGAGAAGACGACGATCCATGGCCAGCGGCGCTTGCGAACTCGGGTACTCACAGCATCCATCGTTGTCCATCTCTCTGAACGTGCACTGACTGGCGGGCTTCAACGTGAACGCCTCAGCGTCGGATCACCCGTGCGGCGAGCTCACGGATGCGGGTCAGCGCGCGATCGACGCCGACCCGCGTGCCGACCCGCGCCCCGACTCGCGCGGCGAGTCCGCGGCCGCGGCCGCGGTGCGCGGCGACGGTCACCGTGCGCACGCCGATGGGCAGCGGGACGGTGAGTCTCGCGCCGACCTCTCCGGAGCGCGCGGCGGCGGGAAGCAGCGCCGGGTCGTCGCCGAGGTCGGCCAGCACCGCCTCCGCGATGCGGGGCACCGCGGACCGCAGCAGGTCGCTCAGCCGGGCGCCCGCATCGCGTTCACGTCCGTCGACCAGCAGTCGCAGCCGGACGGCGTCGCCCTCGCGCCAGGCGTGCACCGTCGTCCGGGCCGCGGCGCGGTCGTAGCGGAAGAACTCGCGCGCGGTCGCGTGCCGGACGACCGCTGCGCCGATCCGCACGCGGGAGGGGGCGTGCTGCAGTGACCCGATGGAGTACCGTGCGCGCACGATCCGGCTGATCTCGCGGTAGAACTCCTCGCGGTCGCGCCGCGGCAGTCGACGCACCATCCCCGAGTGCAGGCGGCCGATCAGCTCCACCCGCAGCCATCGGCCGGCGTAGACGTCGTGGGCGCGGCCGGGCGGGAGATGTCCGTCGACGATGTCGAGCACCTCGTCGACCGCGCGGTAGTACGTCACCGGATCGTACGTGCGGAATCCGGCATTGCCTCCGTCGGGCCGCGCGATGTGGAAGTAGCAGTCGGCGTCGGCGTAGATGGAGATGACCCGCGCGCGCAGGAACGCGGTGGTGACGAACACATGGTCCTCGAGCCGGCGCTTGCCCTCGGGGAAGCGCAGGCCGATCTCGTCGAGGAACCCGCGGCGGAACATCTTGTGCGGCGTCTGCGTGTCCTGGATCGGCTCGCGTCCGATCTCCACACGGGGGACCGTCGCGCGGAACACGGCGACGGGGACATCGCGCGAGATCCCGATCATCTTCCCGACCACGACGTCCGACGTGTTCGCGACCGCGAACGCGTGCAGGTCGGCCAGCGCGGTGTCGCCGAGCCAGTCGTCCTGGTCGACGAACTGCACGTACTCGCCGCGGGCGACGCTCAGCGCGACGTTGCGCGGCTGGCCCGGCCAGCCGTGGTTCTCCTGGTGGATCACGACCGCGTGGGGACGTGCGGCAGCCCAGGTGTCCAGAACCCCGGCGGTGTCGTCGGTTGAGCCGTCATCGACGAAGATCGCCTCGAACCGGTCCCACTCCAGCGACTGGCGATCGAGCGAGTCGAGCAGCGGCTGGAGGTAGGCGCCCGGGTTGTAGACGGGCACGATGACGCTGACGGCGATCGGCACCGCCCCATCCTGACAGACTCATCCCCCTGACAGACGCATCCGCCGAACAGACGCATCCGCCTGACAGACGCATCCGCCGAACAGACTCATCCGCCGAACAGACGCATCCGCCGAACAGACTCACCCGCCCGACAGCCCCACCGCGCGATGGATGGGAGTGTCGACGGCGCCGGGCCGTCCAGCCCTACCTGGGGAGAGAGTAGTGGGCCGCAGCCCGGCGCCGCCGAGTCTGTGTCGCGCAGAGCGCGAGGGTGCGGTCAGGCGGTCTCCCCACGGTCGTCCGAATCGTGGAGGATCTCCGTCGAGACCGCTTCGAGAGCACGGCGGAGCTGACTGCTCGAGGTGTGCGCCGTGTACGGGAAGTACACGACTTCGACGCCGACGCGGGCGAACTCGCGTTCCAGGCGGCGGCCCTTCTCGGTGCCGCGCCAGTCGTCGCCCTTGAAGAAGTGCGTGAAGCCGACATCGCGCCAGACGTCGAGCTTGTCCGGGACGGTCTCGATGTGCACATGATCGACGAACCGCACGCTCTGGACGATCGCCGCGCGCTCCTGCGTCGGGATGAACGGCTCGACGCCCTTCACCCGGCGCAGCATCTCGTCGCTGACGACCCCGGCGATCAGGATGTCGCACTGCTGTTTGGCGTGCCGAAGGATATTGAGATGTCCGACGTGAAAGAGGTCGAACGCTCCGGCGGCGTAGCCGATACGTGTGGTCATGTCTCCCCCAAAAGAGACCGTTGGGCGCGGGTCCCCACCCGCGATCAACCTGTATGGATATGTGCCCTGCGAACCCGTGCTCAGACGCGGACGACCGCGTGATGGTCGCGGAACCAGCGCACCGTCTTCTCGATCCCCTCGCGCAGGCCTATGCTCGCCCGCCAGCCCGTGGCGCTCAGCCGTGAGACGTCGAGCAGCTTCTGCGGCGTCCCGTCCGGTTTGGTCGTGTCCCACTCGGTGCGCCCGGTGTATCCGACCACGTCGGCGACGGTCTCGGCGATCTCGCGGATCGTCGCGTCCGTTCCGGTCCCGACGTTGACGTGCTGCGCGCCGTCGTAGTGCTCCATCAGGTGCAGCAGCGCCGCGGCGAGATCATCGGCGTGCAGCAGCTCGCGGCGCGGCGTGCCGGTGCCCCAGTTGGTGACGGACTCCGCCCCCTCCGCCGTGGCCTCCTCGTAGCGGCGGATGAGCGCCGGCAGCATGTGCGACCCGAGCGGTGAGTAGTTGTCGTTGGGTCCGTACAGATTGGTCGGCATCGCCGAGATCCACGGCAGCCCCTCCTGTCGTCGTACGGCCTGCACGTGCACGATGCCGGCGATCTTGGCGATCGCGTACGCATCGTTGGTCGGCTCGAGCGCCCCGGTCAGCAGCGCGTCCTCGCGGATCGGCTGCTGCGCCAGCTTCGGATAGATGCACGATGAGCCCAGGAACAGCAGGCGCTCGACACCGGTGTGGCGTGCGGCATCCATCACATTGGTCTGGATCCGGAGGTTCTCGCTCAGGAAGTCGACCGGGTAAGTGCTGTTGGCGAGGATGCCGCCGACCTTGGCCGCGGCCAGCACGATGTAGCGCGGCCGCACGTCGCGCATGAACCCGAAGACGGCGTCGCGGTCCGTCAGGTCGAGTTCCGCCGATCGCCGGCCCACCAGGTTCTCGAACCCGGCGGCCTCGAGGGCTCGCCAGACGGCGGAGCCGGCGAGTCCGGTGTGCCCCGCGACGTAGAAGGTCGCGCCTCGATCCAGCGGCCGTGGCAGGTAGTCGAGATCCCTGCTCATGCCGCTCGCCGCTCATACAGCGCGACATGGTCGATCCACGGGGTTCCGGCGTGCGACAGCGCCTCGATGTCCGCGTCGACCATGAGCCGCGCCAGCTCGTGCGGACCGACCGTGGCCTTCCACCCCAGCTCCCGCTCGGCCTTGCTCGGGTCGCCGATGAGGGCGTCGACCTCGGTGGGACGCAGATAGCGCTCGTCGAAGCGGACGTGGTCGCGCCAGTTGAGCCCCGCGTGCGAGAACGCGGTCTCGAGGAACGCCCGCACCGTGGTGCCCGTTCCCGTGGCCAGCACGTAGTCGTCCGGCTCGTCGACCTGCAGCATGCGCCACATGCCCTCGACGTACTCGGCGGCGTATCCCCAGTCGCGGATCGCATCGAGGTTCCCCATGTAGACGTGCTCCTGGCGGCCGGCATGGATCGCGGCGACGGCGCGGGTGATCTTGCGGGTGACGAACGTCTCGCCGCGGCGGGGAGACTCGTGATTGAACAGGATGCCGTTGACCGCGAACATGCCGTATGCCTCGCGGTAGTTCTTGGTGATCCAGTAGCTGTACAGCTTCGCGGCGGCGTAGGGCGAGCGCGGGTAGAACGGCGTGGTCTCGCTCTGCGGCGGCGGAGTCGCCCCGTACAGTTCGGACGAGGACGCCTGGTAGAACCGCGTCTCGATGCCCGAGAGCCGGACCGCTTCGAGCAGACGAACCGAACCGCTGCCGGTCGTGTCCGCCGTGTGCTCCGGCTCGTCGAACGAGACGCGCACGTGCGACTGCGCCCCCAGGTTGTACACCTCGTCCGGGTGGATCTCCGAGAGGAGGGTGACCAGGCGAGCACCGTCGCTGAGGTCCCCGTAGTGCAGGAAGAGCCGGGCATCCGGTTCGTGCGGGTCGACGTACAGGTGGTCGATGCGAGTCGTGTTGAACGTCGATGCCCGGCGGATGAGGCCGTGCACCTCGTACCCCTTGCCCAGCAGGAGCTCGGCCAGATACGACCCGTCTTGTCCGGTGATGCCCGTGATGAACGCGCGCTTGGTCACTTCATTACCCCCAGTAGTGACAATCTGCTCGAACGGCTGATCCGCGTCCCCCGACGCGAGCCACTCGAGCCCCCAATACCGGCGATACTAGCGGCATCGGGGCCGCCGCGTCACCCCCCGGTCGTCGAATCGCGTCATCGCGGCCTCCGTGCACACGACAGCGGGGCCGCGGAAAGATCCGCGGCCCCGCTGTCGCCCTGCTCAGTCGCGGCTGGTCGCGCCGGCGTACAGGAGGTTGTTCACCTTCGGCGAGGCGACGACGATCTCATCCGAGATCGCCGCGGCGATCCGCGTGCCTGACCGGGTCGCCGTGACCGAGACCTGACCGACCTGCAGCGGCACCGTGTGGGCGCTGACACCGGCCGGCGCGTCGATCGTGTACGCCTTGATGGTCTGGGTGCCCGTACCGACCGTGATGGTCAGCGTGGCGGCCTGCTTCAGGATCGCGACGACCTCCACGGTGTCCCGCGGCTTGCCCGTGTTGCCGCCGAGGGTCGGCGACAGCGTCTTCGGCGGCAATGCTGCCGCGGTCGACGCGAACTGCGTCCGATGCGTGAGGATCAGCTCATCGCCGCGCAGGCTCGGTGCCTTGCCGCTCTTGAACCACGAGGCGTAGTACGCGCTCACATCGAGGAATGCGGTGCCGTGCATCTCGGACCGGGCGAAGCTGGTCGCCTCGCTGTAGTCGTTCCAGGTGATCAGCTGGGCGAAGTCGGCGCCGTTGTCGATCGCGCGCTTCCAGGTCGCGCGGATCGTCTCGGTGTTGCCGGCCTCGGCGTACAGCCCGGACTGGTGACGCACGTCCTGCACGGCGATCGGCTCGATCCACTTCATCCCCAGCGACTGCGCGAGCGGGGCGCGGTTCGGAGCAGCCCGCACCGAGTCGGGGGAGCGCATGCCCCACACGCTGGCGGCGTAGGTGAACGGCGCGAAGGACCGCAGGTTCGCCTCGGAGGCGTTGAGGAAGACGGCGGTGAAGGCGGCCGAGATGCCGTGGCGGCTCTTCAGCGCCGCGATCAGCTCCTTCCACCATGCGGCGGACTTGCCCTCGGCCTTGAACGAGGACAGCATGACGCGACCGTCGCTGAGCTTGTACGCGGCCTTGGACTTCATCAGCGGCGCGATCGCGTCGGCGATCACGGTGGGCGACGAATTGGCGACACCGGCGGTCGCATCGATGTTCGGGATGACGGTGAAGCCGTCGCTGCGGCCGGCGGCAGCCTCGGTCAGGCCGACCGTGCGCTCCCAGTTTCCGCCGGACAGGCTCAGGATGTCGACCATGAATCCGTCGACGCCCGACGCCACGGCGTCGTTGATCTCGGTGGTGAAGTCCTTGGTCTTCCAGTCGCCGCTGAGCGGAGCCCGCTTCTCGGGGCGATCACGCAGCAGTCCGCTGTACGCGGTGTGCTTGCCCTGCTCGCCGTCGGGGGTCAGGTAATTGCGGTCGTAGTAGTCCGAGTCCGGGTTGCCGTTCTCGAACGAGATCGGGTACGGCGGGAAGTAGTGCGCGAAGACGCGCTTGGTCGTGCTGTTCACACCGGGCACCGGGAACGGCAGGTCCTTGCTGCCGACCGAGGCGGCCGCGGGGATCGACGGCCTCGCGGCCGTCGGCGGGTTGGCCTCGGTGGTCTTCACCGGTGCCGGGGCGGGCGCGGTCGACGGCTGAGGCGCCGGGGTGGTCGGGGCCGCTGACGGCGCCGGGGAGGGCTGGGCCGAGGCGCTCGGCGCCGGAGAAGGCTTGGCGGATGCCGTCGGCGCCGGCGTCGTGGGCTGCGCCGACGCGGTCGGCTTCGGAGCCGGCGTGGCGGTCGGGGTGCCGCCCTTGGCCGGGGCCGGGACGGTGTAGGTGACCTTCAGCGTCGGTGCGGCCGAGGCGAGGTTGACCACGGTGCCGACCGCGCGCTGCGAATAGCGCAGCTCGAGCGAGGTGGTGCCGGTCGTGGAGATCTTGTCGAGGCCGCGGGTCAGCGGGACGGTGATCGTCTTGCCGGCGACGGCGCGCACGAGGCTCTTGTTCATCGCGCCGCCGGTGCGGGCCGGGTGCTTCTTGAGCGACAGGGTCTGAGGCGACCAGTTCGCCGACGTCGGGTAGACGAGCACGCCGCCCTTGGTGGCCGCGGTCGAGCGCACGTTGAGCTTGAGGGTGGCCGAGGTGACCTTGGCGTTGTCGGGCAACGCCGCCGTCGGGAACTTCAGGTATCCGGCATCGGCCCCGTACGTCATCGACAGCCAGTACAGGTTGCTCTTGGCCGCCGCGGGCGCGCGGGTGGTGGTCCACCCGGCCGAGGAGTAGGTGAACGTCTTGGTGACCGCCACAGGCGTGGCGGCATCGGCGGGCGTGGCGACGTGCGACACGAGTGCCGGCACCAGCAGGGCTGACGCGGCCAGGATGGCCAGCGAGCGGGCGAGACGTGAGCGGAGGGTTCGGGGGCGGGAGGGCGTGGGAGATGAGGTGGGGGAGAGATGCATATATTCGCTGCCGTGCGAAGGACAGGCCAGCACGCGGCGGTGGGGTAGGGGGCGGGGGAGGCCGACGTGGTGTGGGGGTGCACCATAGCGCATTCCACGACGGGTTCCGTTCATTGTTTCTCCCGCGCTCGGAGGGGTCAAATCCCCGGGCCCCGAATCCGATGAGATTGCTCTCACTGAAGATGAGAGTGCTCTCATGTAAGCATGACGACGGTGACGAGTCAGTTGTGAATTGATGGTGTACACGGGCGCGATCGTCATGCTAAGTTCTGGCCCGTACCGGGGCAATGGCCCGACCGTCACAGAACTGGGGTTGACGGTGCGGTATGCGTCCGATGCGTGAGGGGTCACGCGCTGGACGGGGGGAACCTTGGGGAGTTGGGGAAACATCGTGCGTACACGCATGCTTGCGAGCGCTGTCGCCGTCTTCGCGCTGGTGGCGGGGGTGATCGCGGCTGCGCCTGCACCCGCGGCCAACGCCATCACGCCCGGAGTCGCGTTCAGCGCAGATGACCTGTCGACGTGGCAGACGAACGGAGTGGTCCGTGCCGTTGCGGCGTCGAAGGGGAAAGTGGTCGCGGTCGGAGAGTTCACGCAGATCCGGCCCGGCGCCGGGATGAGCGGGTCGACGCGCAGCATCACGGGACTCGCCGTCTTCGACGCCGACACGGGCGCGCCGTCGAGCTGTCAGCTGCCGGCGACGCTGAGCGGCGGCACGGCACGTCTGTACACCGCCGAGGCATCGCCCGACGGTCAGACCGTCTTCGTGGGCGGCAACTTCAGCAACGTCGGCGGGGTGACGCGGTCGCGACTGGCCGAGATCGACCTCGAGAGCTGCACGGTGACGAGCTTCAACGTCGGCAGCATCTCGTCGTTCGTGTACGCGCTCGAAGTGACGGCCGACGCCGTGTACATCGGCGGTCTGTTCCAGTCGGTGGCCGGTCAGCAGCGACGCAGTTTCGCCAAGGTCGACCGCAGCGGCGCACTCGACCCGACGTGGATCGCCAACGCCGTCGGCAACATGGAGGTGCGCCCCGCGCCGGGGATCGAGTGCCGGACGACGGCCGATGCGAACGCGCAGGGCCGGGCCATCCAGATCTCGCCCGATGGCAGCCGCGTCGCCCTCGGCGGCTCGTTCTACACCGTCAACGGGCAGAACACCCACAGCATCGCGGTGGTCGACGCCGGCACGGGCGCACTGCTGCGCGGCTACCCGAGCGACCCGGGCAACTGGGGCTCGTCCGGCAACTTCATCCACCCGTGCTCGTTCACCAAGGCGATCGTCAGCGACGACAGCGCGTTCTACATCGCCAACGAGGGATCCGGCGGCGGCGTGTTCGACGGCACCGCGCGGTTCAGCTGGAGCACCCTCGATCAGGAATGGCGTGACACGTGCCTGGGTGCCGTGCAGGACTTGGTGATCAAGGCGGGGATGCTCTACCAGGCTCACCACCACCATGACTGCGCGTCCATCGGCGGCTTCCCCGACGGCCGGCGCATCTTCTTGAGCGTCACCGACGTGGCCGACCCGCAGCAGCGGATGCTCGGCTGGTTCCCGGAGCTCAACGACGGCACAGGCGAGGGCATCGGCCCGCGCGGACTCACGATCGCGCAGAGCGGCGGCTCTGAGTACCTGTGGGTCGGCGGCGAGTTCACGCGGGTCAACGGCGCCCTCCAGCAGGGCCTCACCCGGTTCGGAACGACGGATGTCGGCAACCCGCCCACGCCGCAGATCAACGTCCGCGCGGTGACCTCGGGCGCCCTGCAGATCACGGCGCGCTCGGTGGTCGATCCCGACGACGGTCCGCTGCAGTACGTGCTGTACCGGAACAACCAGCCGCACGGCGACCCGGTGACCGTCGAGTCGAACTGGTGGACGCGCCCGCAGGTGACGTTCGTCGACACCGGGGTCACCCCCGGGGTCACCTACGCGTACCGGATTCGCGCCATCGACGGCGCCGGCAACCAGAGTGCTCTCTCGGCGGCGCAGAACGGCGTGGCCACGGCATCCGGCTCGTCCTATGCGGCGTCCGTCATCGCCGACGCGCCCGCCTTCTACTGGCGGTACGACGACTCCGGCGTGATGGTGATCGACCGCTCGGGGACCGTCGGGGCGGCGCGCAACGGGCTGGCCCGCAACGGCGTCGGCTACACCGCCGGCGCGCTCGCCGCCGACGCCAGCAGCAGCGCCGTGTTCGACGGCACCAACCAGTACATCTGGAGCGACCAGATCGCCGCCGGACCGTCGACGTACTCCATCGAGACGTGGTTCAAGACCGCGTCGACGACGGGTGGCGTCCTCGTCAACTACGGCAACGGGCGCCCGCGCACCGACACCGGTGCCGACCAGGTGAGCTCGAACTACGACCGCATGGTCTACATGGAGGCCGGCACCGGACGCATCCGCTTCGGCATCTACGACGGCGCCGTCCGCACCCTGCGCAGTGATCTCGCCTACAACGACGACCAGTGGCACCACCTGGTGGCCACGCAGGGCGCCGGCGGAATGCGGCTGTACATCGACGGCGTCGAGGTGGGACGCAACTCGGTGACCACGAACCAGACCTACTACGGCGCCTGGCGCGTCGGGGGCGACAACCTCGACTCGTGGCCGAACAACGGGGGCAACGGCACCAACGCCGCGCGGTTCTACGACGGTCAGCTCGACGAGACGGCCGTGTACCCGGGCGTGCTCAGCCAGCAGCGCGTCATCGCGCACTACGTCGCCGGCGGCGGCGACGTCGAGGTGAACGAGGCTCCCGCCGACTCGTACGGCGCCGCGGTGTACGGCGACAACCCGTCGTCCTACTGGCGCTTCGACGAGCCGGACGGGCAGGTCGCGCGGGACTCGTCCTTCCTCGGCACCCGTGACGGGGTCGTCGGGTCGGCGGTGACGCGCACGACCTCGGGGAACCGGATCGACGGCGGCGCCGTGATCACCCCCGGTGCGAACAGCGGCGGCAACGGCCTGGTGGCATCCGGCCTGCTGTCGGCACCGTCCGAGTACTCACTCGAGTTCTGGATGAAGACGTCGACGAGCACGGGCGGCAAGATCATCGGGTTCGAGAACAGTCCGACCGCCAGCGGGAACGCGTACGACAAGCACGTGTACATGCTGGGCGACGGACGCCTGCGCTTCGGGGTGTACGTCGGCGGCACGCACGTGGCCACCACGAGCGGCGCGTACAACGACGGCCAATGGCACCACGTCGTCGCCACGCAGGGGCCTGAGGGCATGCGCCTGTACGTCGACGGCGCGCTCGCCGGCACGCACACGATGACCACCAGCGAGACCGGAGACGGACACTGGCGCGTCGGTGGCGGAAACATCAGCGGATGGCCGGACGAGCCGAGCACGCACTACTTCGCCGGCACACTCGACGAAGTCGCGGTCTATCCGGCGGCGCTGCCCCCGGGGACGATCTCGACCCACTACCTGGTCGGTCTGCAGGATGTGACGGCGCCCACCGTGCCGACCGGGCTCGTCCACACCGGCACGGCGGCCGCAGAGCTCGGCTGGGATGCATCGACCGACGCGAACGGCGTGGCCGGCTACCGCGTGTACCGCGGTGCGACGGCGGACTTCGCCGTCGACCCCGATGCGCTGGTGGGGGATGTCGAGACGCCGGCGTGGACCGACCCCGACCCGGTGCCCGGCAGCCGCTACTACAAGGTCACCGCGTACGACATCGCAGGCAACGAGAGCGCCGCCGGTGCTGCGCTGCAGGTGACGGTCGCCGATGTGACCGCGCCGACGGCCGTCACGGGACTCACCGCCTCGGTCGCCGATGTCGACGTCGCCCTCAGCTGGGATGCCGCTGTCGACGACGTGGCGGTGGACCACTACGTGGTCTACCGGTCGCTCACCCCCGGCTTCACAGCCGGCGACGCGGCCGATGTCATCGCGCAGACCGCGACCGCCGGTTACGTCGACGAGGGTGTCGCGGAGGGTCACTGGTACTACCGGGTCGTGGCCGTGGACGCCGCCGGCAACGCGGGTGAGGCGAGCGGCACGGCCGAGGCGGTCATCGCCGTCGACGCCGACCCGCCGACCTCGCCCACCGACCTGCAGGCCACGGCATCTTCCGACGGGACCGTCGCACTCACGTGGACGGCATCGTTCGACAGCGTCGGCGTGGCGGGCTACGACCTGTACCGCGGCACCGCCGCCGACTTCTCGATCGAGGGCGGCGAGCTCGTCGCCGAAGGCGTGGTGGACACCGCGTGGAGCGTCATGGACAACCCACCGGGCACCCATCACTTCCGCGTCGTGGCCTTCGACCTCGCCGGCAACGTGAGCGCGCCCAGTGACGCGGTCACCGTCACCATCACCGTCGTCGACACGGTTGCACCGACGGTGCCGACGGATCTGACGGCGGTCGCTCAGGATGCGGACGTCACGGTGACGTGGACGGAGAGCGCCGACAACTTCGGCGTGGACCGCTACCTCCTCTACCGAGGCACGTCCGCCGGGTTCGACACCGCCGGGCTCTCGCCGATCGCCGAGCCGACCGACACGACCTATGTCGACGAGGGCGTCGGGGTCGGGACGTGGTTCTATCGGGTTGCTGCGGTCGATGTGGCGGGTAATGCGAGTGCGGTGTCGGTGTCGGTGGCGGTCACTGTCGCTGCGCCCGAGCCGGACCCCGAGCCGGAGCCGGAGCCGGAGCCGGAGCCGGAGCCGGAGCCTGAGCCGGTGGAGCCGGTGACGGTGACGGCGTATGCGCTGGCGGACACGATGGTCGCGCAGAGCAATGCGAGCTTCGTGTACGGTGCGACGAATCAGTTGTCGGCGCGGGGCGGGGCGGGTTCGACAATCGAGTCGTATCTGCGGTTCGCGGTTCCTGCGGCGCCGGCTGGGCTGGTGCTGTCGGGTGCGACGTTGCGGTTGACGACGTCGACGGATCCGACGGCGCATTCGACGGATGCGCATCAGGTGTCGGTGATGACCGGGGCGTGGAGCGAGGCGTCGACGACGTGGAGCAACCGTCCGACGACGGGGTTCGGTCCGACGATCGGTGAGTTGACCGGTGCGACGGCGTTGTACTCGACGTACACGGTGACGTTGGATGCGGCGGCGTTGGCGTCGCTGACGGGCACTGAGGTGTCGCTCGCGTTGCGCAGCAGCGGGGCGGACAACGTGCGGGTCATCTCCAAGGACGGCGGCGGCCTGACCGGCCAACCCGCACTCATCCTCCACTACACGCCCATTCCGGCGGGCGGGGGAGACCCCGGTGACGGGGAAGACCCGGGCGAGATTGACACGTCGGCGCCGAGCGTGCCGACGGGTCTGAGCGGCACCGCGACCGCGGCCGGCGAGGTGAACCTCGCGTGGACGGCGTCTACCGACGACGTCGGCGTGACCGGCTACCTCGTCTACCGAGGTGGCGACGCCGAGTTCACCGCTGACGAGTCCAGCCAGGTCGGGACGGCCACCGAGGCGGCCTTCTCCCAGTCGGGCGTCGGGGTCGGGACGTGGTTCTATCGGGTTGCTGCGGTCGATGCGGCGGGTAATGCGAGTGCGGCGTCGGTGTCGGTGGCGGTCACTGTCGCTGCGCCCGAGCCGGACCC
>Ga0160450_100253_pt1 | contig 35954 bp, 23 predicted proteins | sample HID1975K_E1MG_FD_108257 | JGI IMG/M metagenome (GOLD analysis project Ga0160450, IMG submission 108257) | Enriched soil microbial communities from UW Madison campus, WI, USA - HID1975K_E1 MG | ecosystem: Environmental > Terrestrial > Soil > Unclassified | place: USA: Madison, Wisconsin...
CGGGATGTAGGTCACCGCGGCCAACAGGCAGCCGGCCAGGATGATCTTCTTGCGGCCGATGCGATCAGACAGCCAGCCGAAGAAGATGAAGAACGGCACGCCGAGGGCAAGCGCGGCGGCGATCAGCAGGTAGGAGGTGGTGGCGTCGACCTTGAGCATGCTGCTCAGGAAGAACAGCGCGTAGAACTGGCCGCCGTACCACACCACGGCCTGGCCGGCCGCAGCACCCAGCAGCACCAGCAGCATCAGCTTGAGGTTGCCGCCCTTGAGGCTGTCACGGAACGGGGTCTTGGAGCCCTTGCCTTCGGCCTTCATCTGCTGGAACAGCGGCGACTCGCTCAGCTGCAGGCGGATCCACACCGACACGCCCAGCAGCACGATGGACACCAGGAACGGAATGCGCCAGCCCCAGGCTTCAAAGGCTTCGTTGCCCAGGAAGTAGCGGCAGGCGAGGATGATCAGCAGCGACATGAACAGGCCCAGCGTCGCGGTGCACTGGATGAAGCTGGTGTACAGGCCACGCTTGTCGGCCGGTGCATGCTCGGCCACGTAGGTGGCCGCGCCACCGTACTCGCCGCCCATCGCCAGGCCCTGGGCCAGGCGCAGGATGATCAGGATCACCGGCGCGGCAAACCCGATCGACGCATAGTTGGGCAGCACGCCGACCAGGAAGGTCGAGATGCCCATGATCAGGATCGTGACCAGGAAGGTGTATTTGCGGCCGATGCGGTCGCCGAGTCTGCCGAAGAACGCCGCGCCGAACGGACGCACGAAGAAGCCGGCGGCGAAGGCCAGCAGGGCGAAGATCATGCCCGTGGTTTCGTTGACGCCACTGAAGAACTGCTTGGCGATGATCGCCGCCAGCGAGCCGTACAGGAAGAAGTCGTACCACTCGAAGACCGTCCCCAGGCTGGACGCGAAGATGACCTTCTTGTGTCCCTGGGTAAGCGTGGCTGGTGCGGGTGTCGTTGACATGGGAAGCATCCCCTCGGTAGTGCCGACCGTTGGCCGGCAATCGCAGTGTTGGTGGTTTCTTGTCGGTGCCGACCGTGGGTCGGCACGCATTTTTTAGAAGCTGTACTTCGTGGTGAACTGCAGGCGGTTGATGTCGCCCTTGCGCCCGTCCTCGATCTCGCGCACGCCGTACATGTACTCGGCACCGATATCGACCTTGGGCATCGGCGTGTAGAAGACGTTGCCGCGGATGCTCTGCACGCTCTTGGTCACCAGCGGTCCCAGGCTGCCGTCGTTGTCGTAGTCGCTGCGCGCGTAGATCAGGTTGGTGCGCAGCTTCGGGGTGAAGGCATGGCGCCAGCCCACGTAGCCGGCCAGTACGCCGGTCGGGTTGAGCTCGTCGCGGGCGATGTCGTAGGCGGTGTCGGCGGTGACGCCCAGGCCCACGTAGCGGGCGATGCCTTCGCCGCCACTGACCTGGTAATGCAGCGTGTCGCTGCTGCCCATCACCCACTTGCCGCCCAGGGTCAGGCCGCCGCCGATCTTGTCGGCCTTGGCGCCGGTGGCCTGGTTGTCGATCTGCAGCTGGCGCACCACGCCGCCCACGCCGAAGGTGCCCCAATCGCCCTTCCAGCCGTAACGCAGGGTCAGGTCGGGCAGCGCGCCGCGGTCGGAGTTGCTGGCCACGTTCGTCCACGCCCCGGTGATCGGATTGCGGGTGCCGGTGAGCACGGTGGTTTCCGGGTTTTCCAGCGCGACGCTGAAGCCGCCCTGGGTGTAGCGGATCTGCGCCTGGCGCACGAACAGCACGCCGTCGGTGGGTCCGACGAAGTCGGCGGCTTCCGGCAGCGACGCGGCGTCCATGAAGTTGGACCAGGTCTGGCCGGCCAGCCAGTTGTTCCAGTACATGTACGCGTGGCGCAGGGTCACGCCGTAGGTATTGGTGGCGGTCTGGTTGCCCAGCGAGTTGCCGAAGAAATCCATCTCGAAGAACGCGCCGGCCTTGTTGCCGCCTTCGCTGACGTTGTCGATGCCCAGGTTGAAGCGCGAGAACTTGGCGTGCGCGTTGTAGTCCACGTCCGAGCGTTCGCCGCTGCCGCCGGCACCGGCCACCGGGGTCTGGCCCGGCAGGTACAGCGCGCGGCCGGTGGCGTCGTCGGCCAGCTGGCCATCGCCGGTCTGGGTGGCCAGGAAGTCGGCCTTGATGAAGCCACCGATCTTGACCGTGGTGCCCGGCGCGGCGCCCGGGGTAATGGTGGTGACCTGGATCGGCTGCTTGCCGGCCGGCACCTGCGCCGCCAGCGGCTGCTGGGCCTGCACGGTCTTCACCGCAGTGACGTCGGTCTGCGCCTGGCTGATCTGGGTCTGTTGCTGCTGGCTGGTATTGACCAGCATCTGCACCTGGCGCTCCAGCTCGGCGATGCGTGCTTCCAGCGCCTTCTCTTTGGCGGTATCGGCGAATGCGACGCCTGGTGCGATCAATGCAACGAACAGGGCGGCCGCCAACGGCCGGCGTGTCGTCTTCAGTAAACGGTGGCTCATGTTGCCCTCTCTCCCGGGTGGCAATGCGAACGCCGCGCTGGGCACGGTCGAGCCGACAGTGGGGCCGCCGCGCCCGCACCGGCTATTGGCCATTAGTCGTACTCGCCCGTTGGGCGAGCACGACCCGGACGCCGCAGGCGGACGCCAGGTGACGCAGGCACCCGGGCAGGTACCGACCGTTGGTCGGCACGCTTTTCATCCCCCACCCCAAAGCCCACCAGCGAACAGCCCTGCCCAATCGCCCGCGACGGGCGCCCCGACGGCTCGGCACACCACCCCGCACGACCTACGGTGGCACGCCACCGCGTTCGACCATGGTCTAAGCACCCAGTCACCGCGAAGGGGGGTGGATGCGGCAAACTGAGGGTGAGAGATCGCAGCTTATGTTGCGATCGCACAACCCAAGTCCTGTTGCAAGTGAGGGTGCCATGGCCGATCTTTACCCCGTCAAGGCGGATTTTTCCGCCAAGGCGCGCATTGACAAGAACACGTACGAAACGCTCTACCGTGAATCGATCGAGCACCCGGATGCTTTCTGGGGCAAGGCCGCGCAGCGCCTGGAATGGTTCAAGACGCCGACCACGATCAAGAACGTCAGCTACAACCTCGACGATTTCCGCATCAAGTGGTTCGAGGACGGCGAGCTCAACGCCAGCGTCAACTGCCTGGACCGCCAGCTCGCGCAGCGCGGCGACAAGGTGGCGCTGCTGTTCGAACCGGACAGCCCGGATGCACCGTCGCAGGGCGTCACCTACCGCGAGCTGTACGAGCGCGTGTGCCGGCTGGGCAATGCACTGCGCAACCTGGGCGTGCAGAAGGGCGACCGGGTCACCATCTACCTGCCGATGATCGTCGATGCCGCCGTGGCCATGCTCGCCTGTGCGCGCATCGGCGCGGTGCACTCGGTGGTGTTTGGCGGCTTTGCGCCGAACTCGATCGCCGACCGCGTGATCGACTGCGCCAGCAAGCTGATCATCACGGCCGACGAAGGCCTGCGCGGTGGCCGCAGGATTCCGCTCAAGGCCAACGTGGATGCGGCGCTGAAGCTGCCCGGCACCACCACCGTGGAGACCGTGCTGGTGGTGCGCCACACCGGTGGCGCGGTGGACATGCAGGCCCCGCGCGACCGCTGGTTCCATGACGTGGTGGACGCGCAGCCGGCGCAGTGCGAGCCGGAGCGCATGAACGCCGAAGACCCGCTGTTCATCCTGTACACCTCCGGGTCCACCGGCAAGCCCAAGGGCGTGCTGCACACCACCGCCGGCTACCTGCTGTATGCGTCCTACACCCATGAAGCGGTGTTCGACCTGCGCGAGGACGACATCTACTGGTGCACCGCCGACGTGGGCTGGGTCACCGGCCACAGCTACATCGTGTACGGGCCGCTGGCCAACGGCGCCACCTCGCTGATGTTCGAGGGCGTGCCGAACTTCCCGAACACCTCGCGGTTCTGGGAGGTGATCGACAAGCACCAGGTCACCATCTTCTACACCGCGCCCACCGCCATCCGCGCGTTGATGCGGGAGGGCGAAGCGCCGGTGAAGCGCACCTCGCGTGCATCGCTGCGCCTGCTGGGCAGTGTCGGCGAGCCGATCAATCCCGAAGCCTGGCGCTGGTACTACGAGGTGGTGGGCGACAGCCGCTGCCCGATCGTGGATACCTGGTGGCAGACCGAAACCGGCGGCATCCTGATTTCGCCGCTGCCCGGCGCAGTGGACCTCAAGCCGGGGTCGGCCACCCTGCCCTTCTTCGGCGTGCAGCCGGCGCTGGTCAATGCAGAGGGCGAGATCCAGGACGGCCCCACCGAAGGCAACCTGATCATCCGCGATTCGTGGCCGGGCCAGATGCGCAGCGTGTACGGCGACCACCAGCGCTTCATCGACACGTATTTCCGCACCTACCCGGGCAGCTACTTCACCGGCGACGGCTGCCGTCGCGATGAAGACGGCTACTACTGGATCACCGGCCGCGTGGACGATGTGATCAACGTATCCGGCCACCGCATCGGCACCGCCGAAGTGGAAAGCGCGCTGGTTTCGCACCCGAAGGTGGCCGAGGCGGCCGTGGTCGGTTTCCCGCATGACATCAAGGGCCAGGGTATCTATGCCTATGTCACCCTGATCGCCGAGGAAACACCGAGCGATGAACTGCACAAGGAATTGATCGCCTGGGTGCGCAAGGAGATCGGACCGATCGCCGCGCCCGACCACCTGCAGTGGGCGCCGGGCCTGCCCAAGACGCGCTCGGGCAAGATCATGCGCCGCATCCTGCGCAAGATCGCCGAGAACGCGCCGGACCAGCTGGGCGACACCTCGACCCTGGCCGATCCGTCGGTGGTGGCCTCGCTGGTGGAAGAGCGCAAAGTGAAGTGAGGGGTCGCCCCATCGCATTCGCGCTGTCGCTCCCACGGTCCGCAATCGGACCGTGGGCCCCTTCTCACCATCACCCACACCCCCGCCGCTACGCGGCCGCCCCCTGACTCAGGGGGCTGTCGTCTCGATACACTCGTTCCGTTTCAGCGTGTTACCCCTTTCGCAACATGGCCCCCACCATGCCTACCCTCCTGATTGCCGACGACCATCCGCTGTTCCGCGAAGCCCTTCGCGGGGCCGTGCAACGCGTCATTCCCGGCGTGCAGCTGTTCGAAGCCGACAGCGTGGAAGCGCTGTACCAGCTGGCCGACCAGCACACCGACGCCGACCTGGTGCTGATGGACCTCAACATGCCCGGTGCGCAGGGCTTCAATGCCCTGGTGCACATGCGCGCCCTGCACCCGCAGCTGCCGGTGGTGGTGGTGTCCGCACGCGAGGAACCCACGGTGATGCGGCGTGCGCTGGACCATGGCGCGTTCGGGTTCATTCCCAAATCCGCCGATTCGGACACCATCGGCCATGCGCTGGGCACCATCCTCGATGGCGAAACCTGGGCCCCGCCGGAAGCGCACAACGTGCCGCCCACCGGGCGCGAGGAGCGCGAAATCGGCCAGCGCCTGCGCGAGCTCACCCCGCAGCAGTTCCGCGTGCTGCAGATGCTGGGCGCCGGCCGGCTCAACAAGCAGATCGCCTATGACCTCAACGTGTCCGAGGCGACGATCAAGGCCCACGTCACCGCGATCCTGCGCAAGCTGGGCGTGACCAACCGCACCCAGGCCGTGCTGATGGCCGGCAAGCTCGCCATCGACGACGAACAGATCGTGTTGCCGCCGGAAGAGGAGTGAGGGCACCGCCCGGATAGGTGGCGTAGAGCCGACCGTTGGTCGGCTGCACAGCCCGATCAGGCCGCGCAGCCGACCAACGGTCGGCTCTACCCGCTCCGTGTATAGCCGGGGCTATGAAAGCCAGCGTTGCCTGCGCAATTGCCGGTGAATGCTCGATCCGGCGGACCCGGTGCTAAGCTTCGCGTCCCCTTGGGGAGTAGCCGGATTCCTGCTGCAGGAATCGCCCGCATCAACATACTCGGCCAGTGCGCCGTGGTGCGGGTAGCCATCGTGGTTGGCGAGACCAGCGGTCCGCGTGCGCAACGACAGGTTGGGCGCGTTCGCGGTCCGTTGCTCGCAATCGCCCGACCTGCCGTGTACCCCAATGTCCCCCCTTTCGATCCTGCTGATCGGCTTTGCCATGTCCACCGATGCCTTCGCTGCGGCGATCGGCAAAGGCGCGGCCATGCGCAAGCCACGCTTCCCCGATGCGCTGCGCGCCGGCCTCATCTTCGGTGTCATCGAAGGCATTACGCCGGTGATCGGCTGGTTGCTGGGTCGCGCCGCCCTGCAGTACGTCGAAGCGTTCGACCACTGGATCGCCTTCGGCCTGCTCGGCGCGTTGGGCGTGCACATGATCATCAACGGCATCCGCCCCGATGACGGTGCCGAGGACGAAGACACCAGCAAACACCACGGTTTCTGGCGCCTGGCAGTCACCGGCTTTGCCACCAGCATCGATGCGATGGCGGTCGGCATCGGCCTGGCCTTCCTGGATGTCCACATCGGCGTGATGGCGCTGGTGATCGGCCTGTGCACCTTCACCATGGTCACCGCCGGGGTCATGCTGGGCCGCGTGCTGGGCAACATGGTCGGCAAGCGCGCCGAGATCATCGGCGGCCTGATCCTGATCATCATCGGCTCGACCATCCTGTACGAACACCTCAGCGGCGCCATGGGCTGATGCGCCGGGCCCCACCGCCGCGCGGCTACATGTCGCCGCGCGGTGCGTGGAAGGCGGCCAGGAAGGCGCGCAGCGAGGCCGGCTTGATCGGCTTGGTCAGCAACCGGTAGCCGCGCTCGCGCGCCATCCGCTTCAACTCGTCGCGCCCGTCGGCGGTCAGCAACGCACCGGGAATCGCACGCCCGGCCTTGTCGCGCAGCGCCACCAGCGTGTCCAGGCCATCCAGCCGGTCGTGCAGGTGGTAATCCACCAGCATCACGTCCGGATGCAGGTCCACTTTCTCCAGCGCCTGGTCCACGGTGCTGGCGGTGATCACCTCCACTCCCCACCGTCCGAGCAGCGCGCGCATGCCGTCCAGGATTTCCTGGTCGTTGTCCACGCACAGCACGCGCATGCCGGCCAGGGAATCGGTGCGGGTCGGGGCGGGCGTCGGCGAGGCCAGGGCCGACTGCGGCAGCACCGGCGCATCCACCCGCGGCAGCATGATCGAGAACATGCTGCCGCTGCCCACCCGGCTGCGTGCATTGAGCCGGTGGTCGAGCAGGCGCGAGATGCGCTGGCAGATCGACAGGCCCAGCCCCAGCCCCTGCTCGCCCCAGTCGAAGGGCTGCTGGTAGCGGTGGAACTCGTCGAAGATCTGCTGCATGTGGTGCTCGGGAATGCCCGGCCCGGTATCCCAGACCTGCAGTTCCACCTCGTTGCCACGGTGGCGCACCGCCAGCACGATCCGGCCCTGCCGCGTGTAGCGCAACGCGTTGGCCAGGAAGTTCTGCAGCACCCGGCGCAGCAGCCGGCGGTCGCTGCGGATCCAGGCCGGGCGCGCGAACAGGTCCAGGCGCAGCCCGCGACCGGCCGCCACCGGCGAGTACTGCGCGGCCAGCTCGCGCATCAGCACGCTCACGTCGAAATCGCCGATCACCGGGTGCAGCCCGCCCGCGTCCAGCCGCGACACGTCCAGCAGGCCGTCCAGCAGCTCCTCGGCGGCGCGCAGCGAGGCATCCACGCGCTCGGCCAGGTGGCGCTGCTCTTCGTTGTTGTGGTGGCTCTCGCGCAGCGCGGAGGCGAACAGCCGCGCCGCGTTCAGCGGCTGCAGCACGTCGTGGCTGATCGCCGCCAGGAAGCGCGTCTTGGACTGCTGCGCCACCTCGGCCTCGTGCGAGCGCTCGGCCACGCGCTGTTCCAGGGTTTCGTTGGCTTCCAGCAGCGCTTTTTCGGCGTGCTTGTAATCGGTGATGTCGTTGTAGCTGGTGACATAGCCGCCGCCGGGCAATGCCTGGCCGCGCATTTCGATCACCTTGCCGTCGCTGCGGGTGCGCTCGAAGATGTGCGGCGACCCGGCGCGCATGTAGCCGATGCGGCGGTTGATCTGCACGTCGATGTCGCCCTCGCCCAGCTCGCCGCGTTCGGCGTTGTAGCGGATCAGGTCGGCCACCGGGCGGCCCACGTAAAGCATGCCGTCGGGGTAGCCGAACATCTGCTGGTAGCGGCGGTTCCACGCGGTCAGGCGCATGTCCGGGTCGACCACGCTGACCCCGGCGCTGATGTTTTCCAGCGTGGTGGACAGGATCTCGCGGTTGAAGCGGAGCTCCTGGCCGGCTTCGTCCAGCACCGCCACCACTTCGCCCAGGTCCATGCCCGAACCGCGCAGTAGGCTGGTCAGCAACAGGCGCGCCGAGGCCGCACCGATCGAGGCGGCCAGCAGGCGCTCGGTGAACTGCACCCAGGCCCGGTCGGCCGGCGCGGACGCCTGCAGCTCGCGGGCCATCGACTGGGCCTGCTCGAAGAACGAGCGCCGCGCGTGGCGGTCGCCGACCACCCGCGAGGCCAGTGCCAGCAGGTCTTCCACGTGCACATGGCCCGGCCACGCCCCGGCCACCGACGGCCGCTGCGCATACGGGTCCAGGAACGGCGCCGCACGCAGGCGTTCGTCCACACCCGGGCGCCAGCGCACCGACACCAGCAGCATCGCCGCAGCATTGACCAGCAACGACCAGAACGTGCCATGGGTCAGCGGGTCCCAGCCGCTCATGCCGAACAGGCGCTGCGGCCGCAGCCAGTCGATGCCGAACGGCCCCTGCACCAGCCATGCCGCGTCCATCCAGCCGGCATGGGTCAGCGCCGGCAGCAGCAGCGTGTACACCCAGGTGGCAAAGCCGAGCAGCATGCCCACTTCCACGCCCCGGCGGCTGGCCCCGCGCCAGTACAGGCCGCCGATCAGCCCGGGCGCGAACTGCGCCACCGCCGCGAACGCCATCAACCCGTACGAGGCCAGCGTGCTGTCATTGCTGCTGCCGCGGTAGTAGCTGTAGGCGGCCAGCGCCAGCAGCAGGATGGCGGTGCGGCGGATCCACAGCACCCGCGAGGCCACGTCGGCCGCTTCCTGGTGGTCGCCACTGCGGCGCAGCAGCACCGGCATCACCAGGTCGTTGCTGACCATGGTGGCCAGCGCGATGGAGGCCACGATGACCATGCCGGTGGCCGCCGAGAAGCCGCCCACGTAGGCCACCAGCGCCAGGAACTTGCGGCCCTCGGCCAGCGGCAGGGCCAGCACCATGCTGTCGTCGGCGACGCTGCCGCCGGTGCCGAACAGGGTCACGCCGGCGGTGGCGATCGGGATCACCATCGCCGAGATGATCACCAGGTACGCACCGAACATCCAGCGCGCGCGGCGGATGTCGCGCACGTCACCGCACTCCACCACGGCCACGTGGAACTGGCGCGGCAGGCAGATGATGGCCAGAAAGCTGAGCAGGGTCTGCGAGATGAATCCGACCGGCGGCAACCCGGCAAACAGCGTATGCGCCGACTGCAGCACCGCGTCGGTGCGGTCGTTGAGCCACAGGTAGGCGAACAATCCCAGCGCCACCATCGCGATCAGTTTGATCAGCGACTCCAGCGCGATGGCCAGCATCATGCCGTGGTGATGCTCGGTGGCATCCACCTGGCGGGTGCCGAACAAGGTGGCAAACAGCGCCATCAGCAGCGCCACGTACAGCGCCGGATCGGTGAAGAAGCCGGTGGGCCCGACATTGCCGGTGAGCACCTGCAGGCTCATCGCCACGGCTTTGTACTGCAACGCCAGGTACGGCACGATGCCGATCAGCGCGATCACCGCCACCAGCGCGGCCAGCCGCCGCGAGCGCCCGAACCGCGAGGAGATGAAGTCGGCGATGGAGACCACGTTCTGGCTGCGCGCGATCAGCGCCAGGCGCTCGATGATGCGCCAGCCGAACAGCCACAGCAGCAGCGGGCCCAGGTAGATCGGCAGGTAGCCGATGCCGTTGCGCACCGCCGTGCCCACCGCCCCGTAGAAGGTCCACGACGAGCAGTACACCGCCAGCGCCAGGCTGTAGACCACCGGCCGCAGCCAGGGCCGGTCGGGGTACATCGGGCGACGGTCGCCCCACCACGCCACGCCGAACAACAGCGCGGCATAGGCCACCGATACCAACAGCAGGATCCAGCTGGAGACCACGAGGTGATTCCGTCAGGGTGAACAGCAGTAGATCACGACCGTTGGTCGTGATGGAAACATCGCCACCGGCTCACGGGTAGGTCATGACCGTGGGTCATGACGGAAGCATCGTCCACCGCCGCCCGACCGGCCGGTCACGCCTACCCACCGGCAGGTCACGACCGTTGGCCGTGACCGCCCCGGGTCATTCCGCCGGAACGCCCATTTCCTTCAGCAGCTCGGGGGCCGGGTACACCTTGGCCAGCAACCAGCGCAGGTAGCGCATGTCCACGTGCACGGCGCGCTTGTAGCGCGGGTCGAACCACCAGCTGGCACTCACCGATTCCCAGTTGCTGTCGAAGTTCAGCCCGATCAGCTCGCCCTTGGCGTTGAGCACCGGCGAGCCGGAATTGCCGCCGGTGGTGTCCAGGTTGGTCAGGAAGTTGACCGTCTGGGTCTTCAGCACCGGATCGGCGGTGGAGCCGAAGTCGCCCTTGGCGATCGCGGCCAGCAGCGGCCTGGGCGCATCGAACGGGTAGGCGTTGGTGTTCTTCTCGACGATGCCGGCCACGGTGGTCACCGGGTCGAAATGCACCGCATCGCGCGGCGACAGCGCTTCCACCTTGCCGTAGCTGATGCGCAGCGTGCGGTTGGCATCGGGGTACACCGCGCGCCCCTGCTTGGCGCGCCAGGCAAACAGCGCCTGCATGTAGGCCGGGCGCAGGCGCAGCTGTTCACCGGCGCGTGCCTTGCTCTGGTCATCCAGGCGCAGCTGCGCGGCCACCAGCGGGCCGGCCAGGTCGATCAGCGGGTCGCGCGCCAGCGGCTTGCCGTCCTTTGCCGCGGCAAACCGCGACAGGCGCTGGGCTTCGTCACCCAGCGTGGTGCTGGCGTACAGGCCGTCCAGCGCCTTGGCCAGCGCTGCCGGGGTGCGCCCGAAGGCAGCGTCGAACTCGGGCACGCGCTGTGCCTCGGGCAGCTGCTGGTAGCGGGTCAGCAGCGTGGTCAGCACGGCCTTTTCCACCTCGGGCGAATAGCGACGCTGCACCTGCTTCAAGGTGCCTTCGATCAGCGCCAGGTCGCGCTGCTGGTAGCCGCTCTCGCGCTCGGCATCGGGCTTGGCCGATTCAATGCGCAGGCGTTCCAGGGTCAGCGCCGACCGCAGCAGCTGGCTCTGCGCCGACAGCAGGTCCAGCAGCAGGTCGCGTTCGCCGACCGACGCGCCCTGCGACAACGAGCCCAGCAGGGCCTGGATGTCGTCCTTGTACCTGGCATCGGTGGCCGCGAGCATCGCGCCTTCATCGCTGGCGCGCTGGGCCTTGGCGTCGCTGCGCAGCAGGCCTTCCAGCTCGCCGGCGGCGCGCTTGCGGTTGTTCTTCAGCGACTGCAGCTGCGAGGCGTAACGGGTCCGCGCCTGCGCGTCCTTGGCGGTGGCCGCCTCGATGGTGTCGATCATCTGCTGGAACACCGCCACCCGGCGCGGCAGCACCGCGTCGATCTGGCTGGCGAACTCGGCGGCGGTCCGGTGCCGGTAGGTGATGCCCGGGTAGCCAGCCAGCATCGCGTAGTCGCCCGTCTTCGGCCCGTCGATGGCCATCTTCAGGTGCGCCGGCGGCTGGTAGGGCACGTTGTCCGGGCTGTACGGCGCGGGCTTGCCGTCCTTGCCCACATAGGCACGCAGCAGGGTGAAGTCGCCGGTGTGGCGCGGCCACATGAAGTTGTCGATCTCATCGCCATAGTTGCCGATCGCGCGCGGCGGCGCGTACACCAGCCGCACGTCGCTCAGCTCCAGCTGGCGGATGCGGTAGAAGTCGGTGCCGTAGTACATGTCGGCCACGCTGCAGCGCACGTTGCCTTCCTTCTCGCAGTCGGCCACCAGCTGCTTGCTGGCGCGATCGACCGCATCAAAATAGGCGCGCCCGGTCTTGCCGCGCGCGTCGCGCAGCACCGCGTCGGTGACCTTGTCGAAACCGGTGGTGACCAGCACGCGGAAATCCGGGTTGGCCGCGCGCTCATCGCTGCGGCCCTGGGCGATGAAGCCGTTGTCGATCAGGTTGTGCTCGGGCGAGCTGTTGTACTGGATCACGCCCATCGCCACGTGGTGGTTGGTCAGCAGCAGGCCGTCGGCGGACACGAACGAACCGGTGCCGCCACCGGCACGCACCACCGCACTCAGCGGCGGCGCGGTGACGTTGGCCAGGTCGGCCGGGTCGCCCTTGAAGCCGGCCGCCTTCAGCGGCTTGGCCAGGTCCGGCAGCTGGGTCGGCATCCACATGCCTTCATCGGCGTGGGCGCCGGCGGCGAGGGTCAGGCCGAGGGCCAGCGCGGCAGGAAGGGTTTTGCGACACAGCATGAGAACACCCGAAAACGTCGGAACAACCGTGAAAAATAGCTTCCGAGCGTGTGGAGGGCAACCGCCATAGGTCAGGGTCATGAACCCGCTCCTAGAATCGAAGATCCTCCAAAACCGCGCTGAAGCCATGATTGTCGGCATCGACCTAGGCACTACCCATTCGTTGATTGGCGTTCACTCAGCCGAAGGGCCAAGGCTTTTCCACAACCCGCACGGTGACCTGCTCACCCCGTCGGTCGTCAGCCTGGATGGGAAACAGGTCCTGGTCGGGCGACCTGCAAGGGATCGCCTCGTCAGCCATCCCGACCATACCGTTGCCACCTTCAAACGTTGGATGGGCACCGATCGGGAGACCCGGCTGGGCGATGGCCTTTATCGCCCCGAAGAACTGTCGGCATTGGTCCTGCGCTCGTTGCTGGCCGATGCCGAAGCTGCCTTGGGGCAGCCGGTGCGCGAAGCCGTCATCAGTGTGCCGGCCTACTTTTCCGATGCACAGCGAAAGGCCACTCGCACCGCCGGCATGCTGGCCGGCATCCGTGTCGAGCGGCTCATCAACGAGCCCACCGCCGCCGCGCTGGCCTATGGACTGCAACGCCGCGGCGAGGACGGCAAGGTCATGGTGTTGGATCTGGGTGGCGGGACGTTCGATGTATCGCTGCTGGAATTGTTCGAAGGCATCGTGGAGGTTCACGCCAGTGCGGGCGACAATTATCTTGGTGGCGAGGATTTTCTGCAGGTACTCGAGCAAGCATTCCATCGTCATCGGGGCATCGGCCGATCTGCTCTACCTGCCCGGGAACTGGCGCAACTGGGGCGCAACCTGGAAGCCATGAAGCGGGAACTGAGCGGCGGCGGGCAAGCCCGCATGCAGATCCAGCTGGATGGCAACGAACATCACTGGGCGATCGACGAGTCTGCGTTCTCCCTGCTTTGCTAGCCCCTGTTGCAGCGTATGCGCGCACCGGTTGAGCGCGCCATGCGCGATGCGAAGCTCAAGCCCGACGATCTTGACGAGATCATTCTGGTGGGCGGCGCTGTACGCATGCCGATGATCAGCCGCATGGTTACACGCATGTTTGGCCGCCTGCCGCTGCGGCACCTACACCCCGACCACGCGATCGCACTGGGTACAGCCATCGCGGGGGGACTCAAGGCACGCGACGAGAGCCTGGAAGAGGTCGTCATGACCGATGTCTGCCCCTACACCCTTGGCACCCAGGTGTCACGGAAGAATGCGGAGGGCGAGCATGTTGCTGGTTTCTTCCATCCGATCATCCCGCGCAACAGCGTGGTGCCGGTCAGCCGTGAAGACCATTTCTATGCCATGTCGGAGACGCAGGATGCGGTAAGCATCGATGTGTTCCAGGGTGAGAGCCCCATGGTGGCCAACAACATCAAGCTGGGTGAGGTTCGCGTGCCACTGAGCCCGCGTAAAAGTGATGGTGACGCGTGTGTCAAGGTGCGTTTCACCTATGACGTAGATGGATTATTGCACGTCGAGGCCATTGAAGAGTCATCTGGAAAGCGCCACGAGTTGGTGCTGCTGCAGGGCCAGATGCAGATGGATGACGCCCAGATTGCCGAAAGGATCGCCGCGCTCGCCAGCCTGAAGATTCACCCCCGCGAGGAGCAGCAGAATCTTGCTCTGGTGGCGCGGATGGAGCGGCTGTACGAGGAGCGGCTTGATCTTCGATCCCGCCTGCAGGATTGCCTTGCCGGATTCCGCAACAGTATTGACAGCCAGGACCGGCAACGGGTCGAAGAGCATCGCTCACGCCTGGAGCGCATCCTCGGTGAGTTGGAATTGCAGAGGTGAGCTGGGCATTGGAGTGGCTGGAACTTGAAGACGGCGCTGATGCGCGCTCGATCAAGCGCGCCTATGCGGCAAAGCTGCGGGTTACCCGGCCCGACACCGATCCGGCGGGGTTCCAGCGGCTGCATGAGGCCTACAGGGCAGCGCTGGACGCCTGCCGGGAAGCTGCGCTGCCAGGCGACGCAGCACCCGGTTCGTGGGCCATGGCAGAAGCACTGCAGGCGAATGCTGTGTGGTTGGCCGCCGATGTGAAGCCCTGGCCGGACACCGACATCGCGATCGAGGGCGCGATGGGTGACGCGTTCGATCCCACAGGGACGCCAGGGGAAGTGCAGACGTCGCTCGACGCAGGCGTGGACATCGATGAATGTCGCCTCGATGCGCATGCATCCGTTGTAGAGCGGGTTGAACATTCATCGCTGCACCGGGCCGATACACCTCGCCCTCAGCCTCCCCCTCTGCCGGCCGCACACGCCGACGGTGCAGAGCAGCCGCTATACCTGCCTGAGCGTGTCATGGGCAACGCCCGGTCGCTCTCGCCCGGTGAACTTGCGCGTTGGCTCAACGCGGCACAGCTGAACTGGTCGCTGACACTGAAGGGCGCCCTGTCCGATGAGATCGGTGTGCGACTGATGGCTGCGGACGAACCAATCTGCGCGGAGAACACACAGGTCCTGATCGACTTCTTCGGCTGGGACGATATCAACGCCTCGATCGACCTCGGGCTGCTGCTGCGCCAACAGCGGCGGATGCAGGCGTTGTGGGCATTGCAGCCCCATGGGCAGCAACACCTTCGCGCGCATCTGACGCGCTGCGGCATCGGCGATGTGGAGGGAGGTCTGCGACGCAGTGCGCTGTTGTGTCAGGGCATGTCTCGCGCGCAACGGTTGCTGGCGGGGGTATGGCCGCTGGCCGCGCGACGGATGCGCCAGCTGCTCGATGCCCTCGATTTCAGCCCCGGCGTGCCCGCCCATCCGCTGCTCCACCAGGAAACGGCCGAGTTCTGGTACCGCTGCGGTGACCACCGGCACCTCTCGTCGGCGTCGCTTCAGGTCAGCGCCCTTCGATGGTCTTCCGTGTGGGTGATCGCGATCAGCCTCATGCTTGTGCTGGATACCGGTCCGCGCCAGATGGCGCGCGCTTGCGCGGCCCTGCTGCTGTGTTGGCTGGCGTGGGTCACGTTGGTCGCGCTGTCGCGGTGGTTGAATGCAATGAGTTTTCAACATCCATGGCGGCTGTGTATCCCGCCTGCGTTGGCCCTGCTCTCGGTACTGACCATCCATCTTGCCGAGGCACGCATCGCCGGCAGCGCTATTGCCGGGCTGACGTTGTTGCTGACAGCGAAGTGCCTGTGGTCGCGTGTCAGCGAGCGTCGCAGGCTCAGTTCCTGGCGCCTGCTGATACTTCTTCCGGCGCTCAAGGGGCTCGCCCTGATGATGATCATCGGCGAAGTCGCTGCCGCTGTGACGATCCTGCTGTGGTTCGGGGTGTTGCTGATGATCAATGAAAGAATGGAGTCGATCACGACCAAGTGATGCAGATCGAGGTCGACGATGCACCACGACGGTTGAAAATCAGCCGAGTATGGCTCGGCTCTACCTGTGGATGATGGCGGTGCGCTACTTCTCGCGCCGCCAGTTCAACGACCCCCGGTTTTCCACCGTGCTTGATTCCACTTCCACGTCGAAGCCGCGCCGCAGCAGGTACTTCAGGGTCAGCACCGAGCCGCTGCCGACCAGCGACACGCCGTAGCCCACGTAGAGCTTGGGCGAGATGTACTTGCCGACACCGATCACCGAACCCCCCAGCGCGCGCGACTGGCTCACCCCGGCATCGTCCAGGCCGAGCTTGGCACCCAGCTGCGAGGCCAGCAGGCCGCTGCCGGCCGAGATCGCCGCCGAGGCCGCGTTCACCTGCTGGGCCTGGTCGCTGCTGGCCCCGGTCAGGCTGCGTCCCAGCACCAGGTAGGCCAGCGCCTCGGACTGCGACATCGCCGGGGTCGACCACACATCCACCCGCGGCGACTGCGCGCGGCCGGTGACGTCGATACCGGCCACCACGTCGCCGATGGTGCGTTCGGCGCGGATGTTGATGCGCGGATCGGCCACCGCGTTGTAGTTCCAGCTGAGGTTGCCGCGGGTGATGGTCAGGTCCTGGCCATAGGCCTTGTAGCGCCCGCTGACCTCCAGCCCGCCGTTGGCGGTCATTTCGCGGCCCGGCCGCGACCACACCTGCATCTTGCCGCCCAGCGCGCCCTTCAGGCCGAAGCCGCTCATCTTGACCTTGTCGCCCAGGCTGACGGTGAGGTCCATGTCCAGCGGCGAGGTCGGGGTTTCTTCCGGATCCACCGGGTCCAGCACCACCACGTCCTCGGACACCGAGGTGCCGCGGTCCAGGCGCTCCAGGTCGAGGTCGGCCTCGGGCACGTGCACGCTGCCCCGCAGCTGCATGGCGGTGCCGGCCAGGGTGAAGTCGAGGTTGGGGTTGGCGATCACCCGCAGTTCGGGGGTATTGGCCAGCAGCACGTTTTCGCCATGGATGTGCAGCTGCAACGGCTGCGCATCGCCGAACCACGACAGCCCGCCATCGACGAACAGCGTGCCCTGGCCCGAATTGGCCTGCGCGGTGATCTTGGCCGAACCATCGGGCTGTGCGGTGAAGCTGCCCTTGCCCTCGTCGAAGGTCAGGCCCAGCGCCGGGAATTCGCCCTTGAACTTGCTCAGCGTGGCCTCGCCGCCCAGCGATGGCGTGCCGCGCGTGCCGCGCAGGCTGACGTGGCCTTCGATCAGGCCGGTCGGGCGCACGATGTCCGGCGAGAACAGCTCCAGCCAGTACAGCCGCGCGATGTTCATGTACAGCTCGCCGGTGAGCGGCGCATTGGCATCCCACCCGGTCTGCACCTTGGCATCCACGAAGCCGTCGCCCTGGAAACCGACACCGAGCTTGGCGTTGATCTGCGCCGGGGTCATTTCCACGTCGGCGGAGAAGTGGTCGTAGCGCACCAGCTCACCGCGCGCGTTGTCGCCCAGGCGGATGCCGCCTTCCATCGAGGCCACCTTGAAGTTGCCTTCAAAGGCGTTGCCACGCGGGCGGATGCGGCCATCCAGGGTCAGTTCGCCGCGCAGGTACATGCGCCGCCCCGACTGCGGCGGCAGCCACGGCTGCACCAGCGCCAGCGGCAACGCATCACCGCGCACCAGCAGGCCTTCGCGCGGCCAGTTGGCGCTGGCGCACAGCGCCCCGCCGGTAGCCGCGCCCAGGCACGCATCGCTCAGGGTGAAGTTGCTGCCCTGCACGCTGAAGGTGGCCGGCGCCCGCAGGTTCCACGCATCGCCCTTCATCGGGGCGATGCGCAGCGCGGTCAGGTCGCCCCGCCACGCCTGGCCCTGCTGGCGCACGCCGCCGCTCAGGGCGACCGCGCCAAGCTCGTTTCGGGTCTGCGCATCCAGGCGCAGGTTGGACAGGCTGCCGCGCGCATCCACGTTCAGCGTGTCCAGCAGCATGCCCACCTGCACCTTGCGGCCCTGCACCGCCAGCGTGCCGCTGTCGCCCTGCCATGGCAGGCGGCCCTTGATGCTGATCGCCTCGGCGCTCCAGTCATTCCAGCGCAGGCCGTTGCCCACCAGGTCGGCACTGATGTCCGGCGCGGTGCGCGGCCCCTTCACCAGCACGTGGCCGCGCAGGCTGCCGGTACTGCCCGGCAGCAGATCGTCCAGGTTCACCGGCTCCAGCTGCGCGTCGATATCCAGCCGGTCGCCCACCGAGCCCTTCGCGGTCAGGCGGCTGCTGCCCACCGCCAGTTTCACGTTACCCTCGCCCTGCGTACCGCGCAGCGCGAACTTGCCCTGTGCATCCACCGTGCGCTTGCGCAGCATGCCCTTGATGCCGGGCACGTCCACGGTGGCTTCATACGCGCCGGCGGTTCCGGCCGGGCTGCCGGCCGGCGGCGGCAACTGCCGCCCCTTCGAAGCCAGCGCGCCGGACAGCTTGCCGTCCCAGCCCGGTGCGAAATAGCCCGGGTCGAACCCGGCCAGCTTGGCGGCCACGTCCCAGTCCAGCTGCGGCGCCCAGGCCACCTGGCCGGTCACGTCCAGCGACCCGCCAGGGGTGCTGGCCAGCAGCTGCTTGACCGACGCGGCCTGGTCGTTGCCGCGCACATCGAAGGTCAGGTCGGCGGTCTGCTTTTCGCGCTCCACCGAGGCCTTGCCCACCGCCGCCCAGTTCTTGAGCGTACCGGCCAGGCCCATCCGCGCCTCTTTCAGCGTCACCGGCACCGGCGCGGCGGCACCGGCGGTGGTGGTGTCGGCGGCCGGCACGAAGGTCAGGTCGTTGGCCACGATCGAGAAGCGCAGGCTGGCGTTCTCCTTGTCGGTGAAATCCGCCTTGCCCTGCAGGCGCGCCTGGCCACCGAAGGCCTTCACCTGCAGCGGCGCCACGGTCAGGACCTGGTCGGCCAGGCCGACCTTGGACGGTGCCAGTTCCACCGCGATGTCGCCCTGCTTGAAGCTGCCCTGCAGGTTGGCCTGGCCGCCCTTGCCGTCGGCCTTGAAGTCCAGCGCCATCGGCGTGCTGGTGCCGGCATCCATGCCCGGTACCAGCAGCGACAGATCCAGCTCCCGGGTGCGTGCGCTGGCCGTCCACACCGGGTCGGTGCGGCCGTCGAATACCACGCTGGCCTGCAGCGGCGCCGGCGCACTGCCGGCCACGGCCACTTCCATATGGCCGAGGTCGCCGCGTGCCACCAAGCCCAGCCGCGCGGGCGTGCGGCCCAGCGGCGCCGGCAGGCGCGCGCCGATGGTGATGTCGGTGTCGTAGTCGCTGCGTGGCAGGTAACGCCCGTCCACGCGGAAGTAGCCCAGGTCGCTGTCGATCTTGAGCTGGCTGGCGCGGAATTCGCCATTGGCGATTTCCACCCCGCCGCGCAGCGTGTCGATGGCGATCAGCGGCTGCTGCGCCTGGGTGATGCGGAAGCCATCGATGATGATGGTGTCGGCCTGGATCGCCAGCGGCATTTCAATCTGCGGCAGCGAGTCCGGCCACGACGGCAGTTCGAACGGCTCATCACTCTTGGCCAGGTTCAGCGAGGCGTTCTTGAGCTGCAGCGCGTCCAGCTGCAGCTTGCGGCCGAGCAGCGGGCGGATGTCCGGATCGAGATAGGCGCGCTCGGCGGTGAAGTGGATATCGTCGTAACGGAAATCCAGGTCGTGCAGCACCAGGGGCCCGGCAACGGGGCCATCGACCTTGCTCCACGTCAGCGTGGCGCCTACCGGCAGCCGCGCCACCACCTGGGCCAGCAGCACGTCGCGACCGGCCACGGTCTGCAGCAGCCAGTACACCAGCAGCAGCGCCAGCAGCACCAGGCCCAGCACGGTGAAGCCCGACCACGCCCAGAAGCGGCGCTTGCGGTAAAAGCGCACGCGCGGCGGCGGCGTGGCGGGTGCGGACGGGGTCGGCGTGCTCACAGGTCCGCTCCGATGTTCAGGTACAGCTGGAACTGCGAATCCGGGTTGTTCAGGCCGTGCGCGACATCCACGCGCACCGGGCCCACCGGCGATTTCCAGCGCACGCCGAAGCCCACGCCGGTGTGCAGGTCGATGGTGTTGTCGAACGCGCTGCCGGTGTCGACGAATACCGCCGCGCCCCACGGGCCGCCCTTGAAGTAATGCTCATACTCGGCCGAGCCGACCACCAGGTTCTTGGCACCCAGCGCGAACTTGTCCGGCGCCGGCGTACGCGGCCCGACTTCGCGGAAGGCGTAGCCGCGGATGCTGCGGTCGCCACCGGCGAAGAAGCGCAGGCTGGGCGGCATCGCCACCAGGTCGCTGGTCCAGGTGGTGCCGCCTTCGCCGCGCAGGATCAGGCGGTCGCTGTCGCCGATCGGCACGTACCAGCGCAGCACCATGTTGGCCTGCACGAAACTGGTGTCCGAACCCACGCCTTCCACGCCACCGCGCAGCGTCGCGCTGCCACTGATGCCGCTGCGCGGGAACAGCTCGTCGTCCACGTTGACGTAGTCGGCCACCAGCTGCGGGTAGACCAGGGTCGAGGTGTTGTAGAGCGCATCGTTGAACTCGGTGCCCGACGCGTAGCGCCAGCGCTCGCGCAGCGCGTTGATCGAGGCGATCGCCGTCCAGTGTTCGTTGATTTCACCGCTGCGGCTGGCCGACAGCTTGAAGTTGCGCAGGTCGATGTAGTCGGTCTGCTCATCGTAGGCACTGGCGGTGAAGGCATACCAGCCATCCAGCCAGGTGAAGGCCGGAATGCGGTAACTGGTGACCAGACTCTTGCGCTTCTGCGCATAGTCCAGCTGGGTGTTCATCTTGTGGCCGCGGCTGTTCAGGAACCGCCGCTCCAGACCACCGCGCACACCGGCGCCGCTCTCGCTGCCGTAGCTCAGACCGGCGGTGTAGATCGAGCGCTTGGCGCGGGTCAGGTTGACGTCCACCGGCACGTCACCGTTGGCATCGGCCTGGTCCGGGCGTGGCTGGATGTCGATCACGCTGAAGTAGTCCAGCTTGGTCAGCGACTCGCGCAGGCGGTCCAGCTTGCCTTCGTGGAAATAGCTGCCCTTTTCCCAGTACACCAGCGGGTCGAACAGCGTGTCGACGAAGTAATCCTGGTGGAAGCGGATGTCGCCCATGTTGTAGCGGCGGCCGCTGTCCCAGGTCAGGTCGATGTCGGCGGCATTCTCGGCGCGGGTGACCTGCACCTGGCGCTGGGTGTAGTCGGCATCGAAGTAGCCGCGTTCGGCCAGCCGCCGGGTCACGGTGATCTTGCTGGCTTCGTACTGGGTATGTTCGAAACGCTGCCCCTTGCGCGGCTTGAACTTCTCCAGGTCTTCCTGCAGGTACTGGTCCAGCTGCGCCGGCCCGGTGATGTCGATGTGCTCGCGCCGGACCAGCGTGGGCGGGCCCTTGTCGACCTGGATCACCACGCGCAGGTTTTCGCCCTCGCGCGGGCTGTCCACCTTGATCACCGGGTTGTAGTAGCCGAACGGCTCGAGGGCTTCACGGGTCTGGCGCTCGGCCTGGGACAACAGATACTCCAGCCGCGACTCGCCCTGGGGCTTGCCGATGGTGTCGTACAGCGACAGCGAGACCTCGATGTTCTCGATCATCTCGGCGTCGTCGCCCTTGTCCAGTCCTTTGATTTCCACCTTGTCGATGGTCCCGCGTGCGTGTGCCACCGAGGCGGTGACCAGCGACAGGAACATCAGGGGAAGGGCGTAATTCTTTGGCTGCATGGGGACAGCATAACGGGCCATTGCGAGCATGCGAAATCGGCGGGGCTGTTTCAGAATGACGGTGAAGGCCCCGTTAAAATCGCGCAGAACATCGGCTACGTCGTTTTCCACCCGGTCGATGCCGACACCTCGCCGGACAGATCCGTCCGCACGCGCGTGCGGCAGTGCCAACGCGGCCGACACCCGCGCACATGACAGGCCTGAAACGCAGAAGGCGCGAGCGGCCGGGGCCGTCGCGCCTTCTGCGTTACCACCTGCGGGCAGAGCTGCCCGCCACACCTCAGCTGGACAGGTGCTCGATCGCCGCCACGCTGCCCAGGCGGTCGCCCAGGCGCTTGAGCAGCGCCAGGCGGTTGCCACGCAGCGCCGGGTCTTCGGCATTGACCATCACCGCATCGAAGAACGCGTCCACCTGCGGGCGTAGGCGCGCCAGGCGGTTCAGCACGCTCACGTAGTCCTTGTGGTGCAGGCTGGCGTTGCTGTCGTCGATGGCCGCTTCCACCGCCTCGGCCAGTTCGCTCTCGGCCGGTTCGGCCAGCAGCGCCGGGTCGACCATGCCGGGAATGTCACCTTCGGCCTTGCGCAGGATGTTGCGGATGCGCTTGTTGGCCGCGGCCAGCGCATCGGCTTCGGGCAGCGCCGCGAAGATGCCGATGGCGTCGATGCGGCGGTCCAGGTCATACAGCGACGCCGGCTTCAGCTCGGCCACCGCGTTGAAGTGCGTGGCCGGCACGCCCTTGTCGGCGTAGTAGCCGCGCAGGCGGTCCAGGATGAAGTCGTACAGCTCCTGCGGCAGCGCCTCGGTCTTGCGCTCGGCACTGGGATGCACGGCGGCCGGCAGGCCGGCCAGGGCGCTGTCCACCAGCGCGCGCAGGTCCAGGTCGAACCCGCTTTCGATGATCGTACGGGCCAGGCCCAGTGCATTGCGGCGCAGCGCGAACGGGTCCTTGTTGCCGGTCGGCTTGAGGCCCGCGGCGAAGCCACCGGCCAGCGTATCCAGGCGTTCGGCGATGGCCAGCACCTTGCCCAGCGCCGACAGCGCGATGTCATCGCCGCCGAAGCGGGGCTGGTAGGCCTCGTCGATGGCCAGCGCAACCTCGGGCGACTCGCCGCCGGTCAGCGCGTAATGCCGGCCGGCGATGCCCTGCAGCTCCGGGAACTCGTTGACCATGCGCGACTGCAGGTCGTTCTTGGCCAGCAGCGCGGCGCGCTTGGCCAGCACCGGGTCGGCGCCCACCTGCGGGGCGATCCCCCCGGCCAGCGCCACCACGCGGCCCACCTTGTCGGCCACGCTGCCCAGCTTGGCCTGGTAGGTCACGGTCTTCAGGCCGTCGCCCATCGATTCCAGGCCCTGCTTGAGGTCCTCGTCGAAGAAGAACTTGGCGTCGGAGAAGCGCGGGCGGATCACCCGCTCGTAGCCCTTGGCGACCTCGTTCACGTCCTTCGATTCGATGTTGGCGATGCCGATGAATTTCTCGGTCAGCTTGCCGCCGGCCTCGAGCACCGGGAAGAACTTCTGGTTGATTTCCATCGTCTCGATCAGCGCTTCCTGCGGCACCGCCAGGAATTCGCGCTCGAAACTGCACAGCACCGGTGCCGGCCATTCCACCAGGTTGACCACCTGTTCCAGGTTGTCATCGGTGATCCGTGCCTGGCCACCGGCCTTGGCCGCGGCGGCGTTGACCTGTTCGACGATGCGCGCACGGCGCACGTCGGCGTCCACCAGCACGAAGGCGGCCTGCAGCGAGCTGATGTAGTCCTCCGGCGAGGACAGCCACACGGTCTTGTCGTGCATGAAGCGATGGCCGCGGCTCATGCGGTCGGCCTTCAAGCCCAGCACTTCGGCCTCGATGATCTCGGTGCCGTGCAGCAGTACCAGCCAATGCACCGGGCGGGCGAACCCGTAGGCGTGGCTGCCCCAGCGCATCGGCTTGGGGATCGGCATCGCCGCGATCGCCTCGCGCAGGATCTCCGGCAGCAGCGCGGCGGTGCGCGCGCCCGGGGTGGTGGAACGGTGCACGAAGCGCTCGCCCTTGGCGTCGCTGGTGCGCTCCAGCGCGCTCCAGTCGATCCCGGCCTTGGCCGCGAAGCCCTGCAGCGCCTTGGTCGGCTGGCCCTCGGCATCCAGCGCGATGTTCAGGTACGGGCCCAGCACTTCGCTGTGCTGTTCGGGCTGCTCCACGGCCACGCCGGGCAGCAGGACGGCCAGCCGGCGCGGGGTCGACAACGGCTTGGCATCGCCGCGTTCGATGGCCACGCCCCGCTTGGCCAGGCCATCGACCACGCCATCGAAGAACGCCTGGGCCAGGCCCGGCAGCGCCTTCACCGGCAATTCTTCGGTGCCCAGTTCAATCAGCAGCGGCTGCATCGTGCTCATGCCTGCACCTCCTTGGCGGCGACGGCTTCGAGGCGCTTGGCCTCGTACAGCCTGGCCACCGCCTGGGCCAGCGCGCGCACGCGCAGGATGTAGCGCTGGCGCTCGGTCACGCTGATCGCACGGCGCGCGTCCAGCAGGTTGAACGCATGGCTGGCCTTGCACACCTGCTCATACGCCGGCAGCGGCAGGCCCACATCGACCAGCTTCTGGGCTTCCTTTTCGCAGGCGTCGAAGCGGTGGAACATTTCTTCCACGTCGGCGTACTCGAAGTTGTAGGTGCTCTGCTCGATCTCGTTCTGCAGGTACACGTCGCCGTAGGTCACCGGGGTGCCATCGGGACCGTAGGTCCAGATCAGGTCATAGACGTTGTCGCAGTTCTGCAGGTACATGCACAGGCGTTCAAGACCGTAGGTGATCTCGCCCAGCACCGGCTTGCACTCCAGGCCGCCGGCCTGCTGGAAGTAGGTGAACTGGGTCACCTCCATGCCGTTGAGCCACACTTCCCAGCCCAGGCCCCAGGCGCCCAGCGTGGGCGATTCCCAGTTGTCCTCGACAAAGCGCAGGTCATGCACCAGCGGGTCGATGCCGAGCGCCTTGAGCGAATCCAGGTACAGCTGCTGGATGTTGTCCGGGCTCGGCTTCATCGCCACCTGGTACTGGTAATACCGCTGCAGGCGGTTCGGGTTCTCGCCGTAGCGGCCGTCGGTGGGACGGCGCGAGGGCTGCACGTACGCGGCGTTCCAGCTTTCCGGACCGATCGAGCGCAGGAACGTGGCCGGGTGGAAGGTGCCCGCACCGACCTCCAGGTCGAGCGGCTGGATCAGCACGCAGCCCTGCTGCGCCCAATACTGGTTGAGGGTCTGGATCAGGCCCTGGAAAGTGATGGGAACGTTCGTGGTGACGGACATGCGGCGGATTCTTGCCTGCAGGAGGGGTGCGCTAGTATAGCCAGCGACCGCGTTGCCGCCTTCCGGACGGCCCACCCCATTACTGCGCGCCTGGCGCGCTTCGAGGACTTTGGCGGATGGATCAGCGCCCCCCGGTACCTTTCGCCCACGCCGCCGGCCCCGGGCCCGCCGCGCCGGTGCCGTTGCCGCCGGGCCGGCTCAGCTTCGACCAGGTGGCCGCCGCGCTGGTGGCCGATGGCCTGGTGGCCGCGACCGACCTGGAGCGCATCCGTTTTTCGGCCCAGGGCGCGCGCAACGCCAGTGAAGTGCACCCACTGGTGCTGCTGGCCAACCTCAAGCTGGCCGCCGCCGCTGGCGGTGAACTCGGGCTGGAGCGGCTGACCGAATGGCTGGCCACCCGCACCGGCAGCCGCTACCTGCGCATCGACCCGACCCGCGTGGACGTGGCCTCGGTGACCGCCGTGGTGTCCCATGCCTACGCACGCCGCCACCGCTTCCTGCCGCTGGCGGTGGACAGCGAGCGCCTGCTGGTGGCCACCAGCGAGCCGCTGGTGCAGGAGTGGCTGAGCGACCTGCAGCACCTGACCCGGCGCCGCATCGAGCTGGCGATGGTCAACCCGCTCGACCTGCACCGCTACACCATGGAATTCTTCGGGGTCACCCGCTCGGTGCGTGGCGCGCGCGGCGACGTGCGCGGCGAAACCAACGGCACCCTGCCCAGCTTCGAGCAGCTGGTGGAACTGGGCCGCGCCGGCGACGTCAACGCCGACGACCAGCACATCGTGCACATCGTCGACTGGCTGCTGCAGTACGCCTACGAACAACGCGCCTCGGACATCCACCTGGAGCCGCGCCGCGACATGGGCCGCATGCGCTTCCGCATCGACGGGGTGCTGCACAAGGTGTTCGAAGTGCCGCCGGCGGTGATGACCGCCGTGGTCAGCCGCATCAAGGTGCTCGGGCGCATGGACCTGGCCGAGCGCCGGCGCCCGCAGGACGGCCGCATCAAGACCCGCTCGCCGGGCGGCCGCGAGGTCGAAATGCGCCTGTCCACCATGCCCACCGCGTTCGGCGAGAAGTGCGTGATGCGCATCTTCGACCCGGATGCCGCGTTCAAGAGCATCGACCAGCTCGGCTTCAGCCCGCAGGAAGCGGCCGGCTGGACCGCCCTGGTCGAGCGCCCGCACGGCATCGTGCTGGTCACCGGCCCCACCGGCTCGGGCAAGACCACCACCCTGTATTCCACGCTCAAGCGGCTGGCCACGCCGGACGTCAACGTGTGCACGGTGGAAGACCCGATCGAGATGATCGCGCCGGAATTCAACCAGATGCAGGTGCAGACCAATATCGACCTGGATTTCGCCAGCGGCGTGCGCACCCTGCTGCGGCAGGACCCGGACATCATCATGATCGGCGAAATCCGCGACCTGGAAACGGCGCAGATGGCGGTGCAGGCCTCGCTCACCGGGCACCTGGTGCTGTCCACCCTGCACACCAACGACGCGCCCTCGGCGATCACCCGCCTGCTCGACCTGGGCGTGCCGCACTACCTGCTGGCCTCCACCCTCAACGGCATCCTGGCCCAGCGCCTGGTGCGCACCCTGTGCCCCAACTGCAAGGTGCCGCGCCCGCTCAGCGCGGCCCAATGGGCGGTGCTGGCTGATGCCGATGAAGCATTACCTGAGTCACCCACGCCATATGCACCGGCCGGCTGCATCGACTGCCGGCGCACCGGTTACCTGGGCCGGGTAGGGCTGTATGAGTTGCTGCCATTGGGTTCGCGCCTGCGCAGCCTGATCCGCGCAGACATGGATCTGGCCGCTTTCAACCGTGCCGCGCGTGCTGAAGGGCTGCGAACCCTGCGCCGCGCGGGACTTGAAAAGGTGGCCGCAGGGCTGACTACAATCGAGGAAGTCCTGTCAGTGCTGCCGCCCCCGGATGAATTCCGCCCCGTTCCTGATTCTTGAAACCGGCCAACCCGTCGCCTCGCTGCGTCGGTACGGGCGTTTTCCGCACTGGATCCGCGTCGCCGCCGGGCTGGACGCCGACGAAACGGTGGTGGTGGACGTCGAACATGGCGGCGCCCTGCCCGACCACCGCCACTTCGCCGGGGTGATCGTCACCGGCTCGGCCGCCTACGTCACCGACCGTGCCGACTGGAGCGAGCGCAGCGCGCAGTGGCTGCGCGGCGCGGTCCACGACGACCGCCCGGTGTTTGGCATCTGCTACGGCCACCAGCTGCTGGCGCACGCCCTGGGCGGCGAGGTGGCCTACAACCCGGCGGGCCGCGAGTCCGGCACCATCGAGCTGGCCCTGGACCCGTCGGCCAGCAGCGACCCGCTGTTCGCCGGCCTACCCGAGCGCTTCCCGGCCCACGCTACCCACATGCAGACGGTGCTGCGCGCACCGGAGGGCGCGTCGATCCTGGCGCGCTCGGCGCAGGACAACTGCCACGCCTTCCGTTTCGGCCGCCAGGCCTGGGGCGTGCAGTTCCACCCGGAGTTCGCCACCCACCACATGCGTGGCTACGTGCGCGCCCGCGCCGAGTGCATCCGCAGCCACGGCGGCTGCGCCCGCAGCGTGGCCCGCGGGGTCAGCGCGGCCCCGCTGGCGCGGCAGCTGCTGCGTCGTTTCGTGCGCCAGGCCCGCAACGCCTGAGCCGCCTGCCGGGCACTGCGACGCAGCGTCCCGGCGATGCGGCCCGGCCTTCAGGTGGCGCGTCCGGAAAACAGGGATAATCGAACGGATTCGGGGCGGCTGCGCCCCTTCCCCCTGCTTCCGGAATGGTATGAGCGAGATTCGCAAGCTGCCCGCATCGGCCGGCGCCCAATGGCTGCTGGACGCGTTTTCCCTGTATGCCCGCGCACCGATGCAACTGGCCGTGATCGGCGTGGTGTGGATGCTGACCACCTCGCTGATCCTGCTGCTGGCCCAGCTGCTGCCGGGCTGGTTGGGGCTGATGGTGCAGTTGTTGTCGCTGGCGGTGGGCCCGCTGATGTTCGGCGGCATGCTGTGGGCTGTGAGCGAGATCGACCAGGGCCGTCCCGGCCTGCCGACCCACCTGCTGCAGCCCATCCGCGACCGTCGCGTCACCCACCTGCTGGTGCCGCTGGCGATCCAGCTGATTGCCATCGTCGCCTTGGGCACGCTGCTGTTTGCGTTGATCGGCAGCGAAGGCTTCAGCGCCTTCAACGACCTGCTGCACCGCGCGCAGGAACTGCAGCAGTCCGGCAAGCAGCTCAGCAACGAAGAAACCCTGGCGTTGATGGCCAACGTGCCGGTCAAGCGCATCATGCTGTGGATCCTGATCGCCTTCGCCACCTTCGTGGCGCTGAGCATGGCCATGTTCGCGCAGCCGGCGCTGGTGGTGTTCGATCGTCAGAGCGGCATGCATGCGCTGCGCATGAGCCTGCAGGGCTGCATCGAGAACTTCCCGGCCATGGCCGTGTTCATGGTGCTGGGCCTGATCGCGGCGATGTGCATCTACTTCCTGGTGTTCGTGCTGATGCAGGTGGCGCTGCTGCTCGGCGGCATGGGAGCGGCCGCATTCGTCATGCAGCTGTCGATGACCACCGTGATCATGCCGCTGTACGTCGGCGCGGTGTACGCCGCCTGGAAGCAGATGTTCGCGCACCGCGGTCGCACGCCGCCGCCGGTGCCAGGCGGCCCCGGCAACGTGTTCGCGGCCTGATCGACACCCAAAAAAAAACCCCGGCATCTGCCGGGGTTTTTTGTGTGCGACCCGATCACCCGGCGGGCTTCACCACCGACGAGGGCACCAGCCAGCGCGCCGCGTGAATGCCCAGCTCGTACAGCACGCACATCGGGATGGCCAACAGCAGCTGCGACACCACGTCCGGCGGGGTCAACACCGCGGCCACCACGAAGATACCCACCACCGCATAGCCGCGGCTTTCCTTGAACTGCTGCGGCGACACCCAGCCCAGCAGCACCAGGATCACCATCGCCACCGGCAGCTCGAAACTGGTGCCGAACGCGAAGAAGATCGCCAGCACGAAATCCAGGTAGGCGTTGGCATCCGGGGTGATCGCAATCACTTCGGGGCGGAAGGTGGTCAGGAAGTGGAAGACCGCCGGCAGCACCAGGAAGTAGGCGAACGCGCACCCCAGGTAGAACAGCAGCACCGACGACGCCAGCAGCGGCACCGCCAGGCGCTTTTCGCGCGCATACAGGCCGGGCGCCACGAACGACCACAGCTGGTACAGCAGCCACGGCACGGCCACGAACAGGGCCACGAAGAAGGTCAGCTTCAACGGCGCGAAGAAGGCGCCGGCCGGGTTGGTCGCAATCATCGTCTGCCCGTTGGGCAGCTGCGAGATCAGCGGCTCGGCCAGCCACGTGTAGATCTTGCGCGAGAACGGCAGCAGTACCAGCAGTACCGCGAGCAGGCCGACGATCGCGCGCACCAGGCGCGCACGCAGCTCGATCAGGTGTTCCACCAGCGAGCTTTCCGGGTACTCGTGTTCGCTCATCGCGGTGCCTGCTCGTCGCGCGGCAGCGGCGCGTCCTGTGCGGTGTCGGGGTGGGGCGCGCCAACCGGCGCCGGTTCCACCGTGTGGGCCGCACGCGGCGCAGTGCCATCGATGCCGGGCGGGGCCATCGCGTCACGCACCGGCTCGGCCACCTCGATGGGATCGTCCGCCACCACGTGCTGGGCCACGCTCGCCGGGGAGCCGGGCGCGGGTCCGGTCATCACCGGCTCGTCCGCCGCGGCGGCCACGTCATCGCCACGTCGGGCCACGTCCTGGCGCATCAGCTCGGCTTCGCGGCGCACCGCTTCACCGCTGGCGCGCAGCTGCGCCTCGGTGTCCTGCACCGACGCCTGCACGTCGCGGAACTGCCGCTTGATCTCATCGGCGTGCAGTTCCCGCTCCAGTTCCTGCTTCACCGAGTCCCACTGGGTGCGCGCACGCCGCACCCACAGCCCGGCAAAGCGCGCGGCCTTGGGCAGGCGCTCGGGACCGAGCACGACCAAGGCCACGACCGCGATGACCAGCAGTTCACTGAAACCGATATCGAACACGCCCGCCGGTCCCGATCAGCGCGGGTCGCGATCGTGCTCGGTCTGCGACGTGGTCGTCGAGTCCTGCGGGCGCGAGGCGTCGTTGAGCTGCGCCTTCGGCTTGTCCTCGTCGTGCATGCCCTTCTTGAATTCCTTGACGGCGCTGCCAAGGTCCTTGGCGCCGCTGGTCAGCTTCTTGGTGCCGAACACCAGCAGAACGATGACCAGCACGACCAACCAATGCCAGATGCTGAAACTGCCCATGAGCCGCTCGCGTTACGTAGTGATCAGACGGTTGAGCATAGCGCACCGGGTGTTAGCCGGCGCGCGTGACGAAAGTCAGTTGCCGTCCAGCGATTCGGTGCGTACTTCACCCTCGCCCACGGACTGGAAGCCCTGCTGGGCGGCCGGCTGGGCCGGGGTCGGCTGCAGCGGTGCCGTGGTCGCACCGGACGCCGGTGCCTGTTCAGCCACGGGTGCGGCGACCGGAGCGGCTTGGCGCGCGGCCGGGGCCGGTGCGCTGCCGGCGGTGCCACGCTTTTCGCGGGCGGTGTAGGTGGCTTCTTCCAGGCGGTCGCGGAAGGCGACCACGTCGATAGACGGCGGTTCGCCCATGCGGCCCTCGAACACCATGCGCGGCGTGGTGTTGCTGCCGTAGGCGTCCAGGTTGGCGGCATCGTCGATCTGCAGCACCGCACCGTCCAGCGCGACCCCGGCGAACAGGCCACGGGCACGCGACCACGACCAGATCTCGGCCTTCAGCTGGCCATCGGTAGCCGCCGCCGCATTGCGCCCCACCGGGCCGGCCGCCACGCCGGCGTCGGCGCCGAGAGTGAACTTGCCGTTGACCAGGTTGTCCAGGCTACGGTCGTTGCGGAACACCAGCACCACGTCCGAGGACTGCACGCCGGCCTGGAAGCCGATGCTGCCGCCGGTGAGCTTCACGAAGACCGGGTTGGACCAGCTGCCATCGGCGTTCTTGACCGACATCAGGCCATGTCCGCGGCGCCCGCCGATGACCAGACCGGCCTTGATCGTGTCGGGAATGACGACAATCGCGCGGCCTTCGTCCAGCAGCTTGTCGGGGATGCCCTGTTCGGGGATGTTCTGGATTTCATTGAGCACACGCACCGCATTGCGGGCGCGCTGGTCTTCCTGTGGTCCGGCCACTGCCTGGGTGGACAGCAGCAGGCTGGCGGAGATCAGCAGTACAAGGCTGAGGCGGCGCATGGGTGGGCTCCAGAAGTCGATCACACAAGATAGCGGTAGGTAGGACCATTGGTCGATACGCTTCCCGACGTTAGAAGCCCGGCGATGAATCCGCAATGAGTGATGCCGTCTATTGATATGCCCAACGCATCACAACGATGGGGCGAATCCATCCCGCCAATCGCGCAGACCTGCGAGAATGGGCCCATGCTCGACGCACCCGACACCGCCGTGCTGGCGGTCAATCTAGGCACGCCCGAGACGCCAACCGCCCCGGCGGTGCGTCGCTACCTGGCTGAATTCCTCAGCGATCCGCGCGTGGTCGCAATCCCGGCGATACTGTGGAAACCCTTGCTGTACGGGCTTATCCTGCCCCTGCGCAGCGGTCGCTCGGCGGCCAAATATGCCCAGGTGTGGCTGCCCGACGGCTCCCCGCTGATGGTCTACACGCGCCAGCTGGCGCAGGCCATGCAGGCGTTGATGCCCAACGTGCGGGTGCGCCACGCGATGCGCTACGGCGCCCCGGCACTGACCGCCGAGCTGGACCGGCTGGCCGCCGAAGGCATGCGCCGGATCGTGGTGCTGCCGCTGTATCCGCAGTATTCCACCACCACCACCGCCTCCATTGAAGACCAGGTGCGCGCGTGGCAGCCGCGCCACCCTGCCGTCACCGTCACCCTGGTGCGCGATTACGCGGTGGACCCGGACTGGGTGGCGGCCGTGGCCGGCAGCATCCAGCAGGCCTGGCAGCAGCACGGTCGCGGCGAAAAGCTGGTGTTCTCCTTCCACGGCATCCCGCAGCGCCTGGCCGACGCGGGCGATCCGTACCCGCAGCGCTGTGAAGCGAGCGCGCGCGCCATCGCCGATGCGCTGGGCCTGGCCGACGATGCCTGGCAGCTGACCTACCAGTCGCGCTTTGGCCGCGAGAAGTGGCTGCAGCCCTATGCCGAACCCACCCTGTGGGCCATGGCCGAGCGTGGCGTGCGCCGCATCGACGTGGTCTGCCCCGGGTTCGCCACCGACTGCCTGGAAACGCTGGAGGAAGTGGCACTGGGCTTCACCGAAACCCTTGCCGCGCGCGGCGCGCAGATGCGCTACATCCCCTGCCTCAATGCGGCGCCCGAACACGCCCTGGCGTTGTCGCGGCTGAGCATCGCCGCGCTCGCATGACCCTGCAGCCCTTCACGCTGGAGGTGCAGGGCGTGCACGCCGCGGGACTGCGTGCGCCACAGCGCCAGGGCACGCGGGTGCTGGCCCTGCACGGCTGGCTCGACAACGCGGCCAGCTTCGTGCCGCTGGCAGCGCAGCTGCCGGCGCTGGACCTGGTCGCCCTGGACCTGCCCGGCCACGGCCACAGCGCCCACCTGCCGCCGGGCACCCAATACAACACGCCCGGCGCGATCTGCCACGTGCTGGATGTCGCCGATGCACTGGGCTGGGACCGCTTCACCCTGCTCGGCCATTCGATGGGCGCCGGCATCGCCAGCCTCACCGCCGCGGCCGCCCCGGAGCGGGTCGAGCGCCTGGTGGCGATCGAAGCACTCGGGGGCCTGCGCGGTCCCGAGGATGAAACCGCGCAGCGGCTGCGCGACCACGTGCGCGCCGCCCGTGCGCTGCCGGGCAGGAACCTGCGGGTGTTTGCCGACCTGGCCGCGCCGATCCGCGCACGGATGATGGCCAACCAACTCAGCGAGCCCTGCGCCCGCTTGCTGGTCGAACGCGGGGTCAAGCCGGTCGGGGGCGGCTACAGCTGGTGCAGCGACCCGCGCCTGATGCTGCCCACCGCGTTGCGCCTGAGCGAAGCGCAGATCGACAACCTGCTGGCGGCGATCGCGTGCCCCACCCAGGTGATCTACGCCACGCCCGCGCAGTCGTATTACCCCGAACCCCTGCGCAGCGAGCGCATCGGCCTGCTGCGCGATGGCCGGCTGTCCGTGTTCCCCGGCACCCACCACCTGCACATGGAACATCCGCAGGTGGTGGCCGAAGTCATCAACGCCTTCCTCGCCGGCTGACGGCGGCCATCGGTCGCGTGTACCGCGTCGTACCGCGTCCAGCCCCTGCGGACTGCCCTGCGGCATCCTGACGCACTCAACTTCCCGGCCGCCGGGCCGATACCCGTAAGGCAGACCGGCACGTTCGGCCTGTGTCGCCGCTTGCTCCGCCGTCGCGAAGCCGCGCATCACTCCAAGGCTTCAGGGAAGGTCGTCGCAATGCCGTGTTGGCCGTGCCATCGCCCACAGGACCGGGCCATGCCGGCGGTGTTCCGCACCGTCGACGCGTCGGTATCGATGGCACGCGGCCTGCGCGCTTCTTCCCTCCTCGTCTTCCCCGCAGCGCCCACCGCATCGACGGTGATCGGCGCGCCCTTGGCCTGTCCGCCTCCGCGCGCGACCGGCCGTCCCTGCTTCTGAATCCCGGAGTCGCCATGTCTGCCCTTCCGCTTGTTGCACCGCGCCCACCCGACCGTGCCCGCGCGGCCCGTCCGCCCACCCTGTTGCAGCGCCTGGATGGCACCGTCGCGGTCGCCGCCGCGCTGCTGCTGGCCGCTGGCTGCGGTACCGCGCTGTGGCAGCGGCAGTGGGGGGTGGCGCTGACCGTCCTGGTGGCCACGCTGCTGCTGGCCGTGCTGGCGCTGCGTACCCGCCAACAGGCCGAGCGCTGGCAGCGCGACCTGCAGCAGGCCGACGCCGCCGCGCGTGCACTGGCCGACCAGCAGCAGCGCGCCGCCACCGTGCATGCCGAGGACGCGCAGATCCACCGCGCACTGGATGTTTCGCGTACCGCGATGATGCTCGCCGACAACGACCACGTGATCCGCTACGTGAACCGGTCGGTGGTGACGCTGTTGCGCAACCAGCAGACCAGCCTGCGTGAGGCGTTCCCCGACTTCGACGTCGACACGCTGGTGGGCAGCAGCATCCACCGCTTCCACGTCAACCCCGATCGCATCCGCGCCATCCTCAACACGCTGCAGCAGGTGCACCACGGCCGCGTGCGGATCGGCCCGGTGCATTTCGCCCAGGTGGTGACGCCGGTGTTCGATGACCATGGCCAACGCCTCGGCTTTGCCGTGGAATGGCATGACCGCACGGCGGAACTGCAGCTGGAAACCGCCGTGGCCGACATCGTCGCCGCCGCCGCCAAGGGCGACCTGGACCGCCGCCTGCCGTCGGCCGAGGGCACGGCCAGCTTCCTCGACGGCCTCACCGGCGGCATCAACCAGCTGCTGCAGAGCGTGGGGGGCACCGTGGGCGAAGTGCGCCGCGTGCTGGCTGCATTGGCCCGCGGTGACCTGGACCAGCGCATGCACGGCCAGTTCGAGGGCGCGTTCGCTGCCATGCAGCGCGATGCCAATGCCACCGCCGAACAGCTCACCGCCATGGTGCAGCGTATCCAGCAGTGCACCGGCGCCATCGCGCAGGCCGCCGGCGAGATCGCCAGCGGCAACAGTGACCTGTCCGAGCGCACCGAGCGCCAGGCTGCGCACCTGGAAGAGACCGCCGCCTCGATGGAAGAGCTGACCTCCACCGTGCGCCAGAACGCCGAGCACGCGCGCCAGGCCAGCACGCTGGCCCAGGGCGCGCAGGACGTGGCCGGCCGCGGCAGTGCGGTGGTTGGCCAGGTGGTCACCACCATGGAGGCGATCCAGACCGCGTCGCGGCGGATCGGCGACATCACCCGCGTCATCGACGGGATCGCGTTCCAGACCAATATCCTGGCGTTGAATGCGGCAGTGGAAGCGGCACGTGCCGGCGAGCAGGGCCGTGGGTTCGCAGTGGTCGCCAGCGAAGTGCGCACCCTGGCGCAACGCTCGGCCGAGGCGGCCAAGGAGATCAAGGGCCTGATCGATGCCTCCGTGGAGCAGGTCGCCGACGGCGCGCACTTGGCGCAGGATGCCGGCAGGACCATGGCCGAGATCGTCGGCAGCGTCGCGGCGGTCAGCGGCATCATGGCCGAGATCTCCTCCGCATCGCAGGAGCAGGCCAGCGGCATCGACCAGGTCAACCAGACGGTGGTACAGATGGACGATGCCACCCAGCAGAATGCTGCCTTGGTCGAAGAGGCCAGCGCGGCGGCTCGCCTGCTGGAAGAGCAGGCGGCAGAGCTGAGCGAAGCGGTTGCGGTATTCCGGCATGGACAGGCCACACAGACGGCAGCGCCGGTACGGCGTGCAATCGCCGCCGTGGCCTGAGGCGAGCGTCCCGGCTGGCCCGCGCATGGCGCGGGCAGCAGCTGACACAACAAAACGGCGCCCGTGAGGGCGCCGTTTTTGTTTGCGTGTGACCTGGGGGTAGAGCCGACCGCTGGTCGGCTTCGCTGTGACACCTTCGGGTAGAGCCGACCGTTGGTCGGCTTCACTGTGACACCTTCAGGGTAGAGCCGACCGTTGGTCGGCTGCCCTGTGACACCTTCAGGGTAGAGCCGACCGTTGATCGGCTGCCCTGTGACACCTTCAGGGTAGAGCCGACCGTTGATCGGCTTCCCTGTGACACCCTCGGGGGTAGAGCCGACCGTTGGTCGGCTGCCCTGTGACACCTTCAGGGTAGAGCCGACCGTTGGTCGGCTTCCCTGTGACACCTTCGGGGTAGCGCCGACCGTTGGTCGGCTCCACGGATACTCAGGGCTCCACCCATGCCTTCCGGTGAGAGCCGCACGCGTTCGTTAGGGCCGAGCGAAACTCGGCAGGGGTACTCCACGTACACCGCAACGCCATTGCGACGTGCAGCCGACCAACGGTCGGCTCTACCGGGCGTGCGAAACGCACAAAGAAAAAACCCCGTTGCGTGAGCAACGGGGTTTTTGGGTATAAACCCTGGCGATGACCTACTCTCGCATGGCTTGAGCCACACTACCATCGGCGCAGCTGCGTTTCACTTCCGAGTTCGGGATGGGATCGGGTGGTTCCACAGCGCTA
>Ga0160450_100256_pt1 | contig 35725 bp, 36 predicted proteins | sample HID1975K_E1MG_FD_108257 | JGI IMG/M metagenome (GOLD analysis project Ga0160450, IMG submission 108257) | Enriched soil microbial communities from UW Madison campus, WI, USA - HID1975K_E1 MG | ecosystem: Environmental > Terrestrial > Soil > Unclassified | place: USA: Madison, Wisconsin...
ACCAGCGCGTCTATCAGGGCTCCAGCGGCAAGGTCTACCCGATCCCGTTCACCGAGAGCGTCGCGGACGATGCCGAGCCGCGCGACTGGCAGGCGATCCACCTCGAGAACCGGTACGTCCGCCTCGTGGTGCTCCCCGAGCTCGGCGGGCGCATCCACATCGGATTCGACAAGACGACGGGGTACGACTTCTTCTACCGCAACAACGTCATCAAGCCCGCGCTGGTGGGCCTCGCCGGACCGTGGATCAGCGGCGGCGTGGAGTTCAACTGGCCCCAGCATCACCGTCCCGCGACCTACCTGCCGGTGGAGACGTCGATCGAGAACGGAACGGACGGGTCGGTGACCGTCTGGTGCCACGACCACGATCCGTTCGCGCGCATGTCGGCACACCACGGCATCCGCCTGCGGCCGGACAGCTCGGTCGTCGAGCTGGTGGTGCGCCTGCACAACCGGACGAAGGAACGGCAGACCTTTCTCTGGTGGGCCAATGTCGCCGCTCGGGTGCACGACGACTATCAGGCGTTCTTCCCCGAGGACGTCCGCTACGTCGCCGACCACGCACGGCGGGCGCTGACCGCGTTCCCCGCTGCGGACCGGGAGTACTACGGCGTGGACTACCCGGCGCTGGCGGCGCAGCGACCCGGGGCCGACCGCATCGACTACTACCGCAACGTGCTCGTGCCGACCTCGTACATGATCGTCGACTCGCAGCAGGACTTCTTCGGCGGCTACGACCACGCCGCCGGTGCGGGCTTCGTGCACTGGGCCGAGCGCCGCGTCTCGCCCGGAAAGAAGCTGTGGACCTGGGGGAACGCGCCGTTCGGGCATGCCTGGGACGGGCAGCTCACCGACGCCGACGGCCCGTACGTCGAGCTGATGGCCGGCGTCTACACCGACAACCAGCCGGACTTCACCTGGATCCTGCCCGGCGAGACGAAGGTCTTCACGCAGCACTGGTATCCGATCCCCGGCATCGGCGCCGTCAGTCAGGCCACACCGGACGCGGCGGTCCATGTCGGCTGGGGCGATGCCGTGAGCGCGCGGTTCGCGGTGACGTCGCCGCAGCCGGGGGCACAGCTGCGCATCGTCCGCGACGGCGAGGTCGTCGCCGCACGCACGGACGACCTCGTCCCCGGCCGCGTGGCCGCACTCGACGCCCCCGCGGGAGAGGGCGCGCTCTGTGTCGAGCTGCGCGACGGCTCCGGTCGCGTCCTCGTGCGCTGGGTGCCGACGCTCACAGACGACGAGGAGCCGTGGGTCGCCGAGGAGCCGCCGCTGCCGGCCGATATCGACAGCGTCGAGGAGCTGTACCTGACGGGCCTGCACCTCAGCCAGTTCCGCCACCCCACCCGCTCCCCGCTGCCCTACTGGCACGCGGCGCTGGACCGCGACCCCGACGACGTCCGCACGAACCTGGCGCTCGCCGACCGCGACTACCGCGCCGGCCGCTATGCCCGCGCTCTCGAGCGCATCGACCGCGCGCTGCGCCGCCTGACGCGCCGCAACGCCAACCCCGTCGATGCCGAGGCCTTCTACCTGCGCGGGCTCGTGCTGCAGCGGCTGGGGCGCACGACCGAGGCCGAGCAGGCGTTCGGGAAGGCGGGGTGGGACGGCACCTGGGCCGCCCCCGCCGGCTTCGCCCTCGCGCAGTCCCTCGCCCGCCGCGGCGAGAACCGGTCGGCGCTGCGCGTGCTCGACACGCTCGACGACATCGTCGGGCACGACACGCGCCGCATCGCCCTGCGCGCCATCGTGCTGCGTCGGCTCGGGCATGTCGAGGCCGCCCGGCAGCGGTGCGACGCGGCCCTGGTCGCCGACCCGCTCGATGCGACGCTGAGGGCGCTCGCGGGGCGGACCCTCCAGGCAGATGCCGGAGTGCTGCTCGACGTCGCCTTCGACCTGCGGGATGCCGGCGACACGGAGTCCGCGCTCGAGCTCCTGACGCGGGTGACGGCGGCGCCCGTCACCGCCGCCGGCAACCAGCGTCCGCTCGCCCACTACGCCATCGCCGCCCTCCTCGATGCGCGCGGCGCGCGCGAGGATGCGGCCGAGCACCGCCGTCGCGCCCGTGCCGCAGATCGCACATGGGCCTTCCCCTCGGGGCTGGACGCCCTCGACGTCCTCGAGGCGACGCTGCACGCAGAGCCCGACGACGCCGTCGCCCACGCGCTGATCGGCATGCTCCTGTACGCGCACGGACGCCGGGCCGAGGCCGGCGCGCACTGGGATCGCGCCGTCGCGCTCGGGCTCGACGACCCGGTGCTCGCTCGCAACGCCGCGCTGGCCGCCTACAACGTCGGCCACGACGACGAGGCGGCGTGGGCGCACTACGCGCGGGCGGTGGCGCTCGCCCCCGCCGATGCGCGGCTGCGCTACGAGCAGGACCAGCTGGCGGTCCGGCTCGGTCACGATCCGGATGCCCGACTCGCCCGGCTGCGGCCGCACGAACACATCGTGCTGCAGCGCGACGACAGCGCGATCGAGTACGTCGATCTCCTCATCGCCGCGGGCGAGGCCGCGCACGCCTACGAGATCCTGACGACTCGGCGGTTCCACCCGTGGGAGGGCGGTGAGGGCCGTGCGGTCGGATCATGGGATGCCGCGCGCGCGGCGCTCGGGCTTCCGCTCGCCGACCCGCCCGCGACGCTGGGCGAGACCCGCGCGCAGTTCACGCCGCCGGTCGCCCGGCACGATGACGGGGCCACCGACTACTTCGCGACGAGCCTGCCCGAGCTGATGCTCTTCTCGCGTGCGCACGACGAAGGAGACGGGGATGACTGACGCGGCGTACGTACCGGTGCCCCTTCCGCCGCACCTGCCCGAGCGGCTCACCATCACCCTCTGGGACTTCTCCTGGTACGTGCGGACGGGGGCGGGGGAGCCGTTCGAGGACCTGGACCGCGTCGCGGCCGAGGCCGTCGAGCGGGGATACAACACCGTCCGCATCTGCGCGATGCCGTTCCTCCTGTTCGGCTCCGGACTCGACACCAGCGCGCTCGCCCTCGGGCCGCTCGGCGGCGCCTATGCGCAGAACGTGCGCTGGTACGACGTGGCCGCGCCCACCCGCCTCGACGCACGGGCGCACCTGCTGCGCCTGTTCGAGACGCTCGAGCGTCACGGCATGTACGCGATCCTCTCGTCCTGGGAGTATCAGCAGTCCTCGGCGTTCGCGGAGACGAGTCACTGGTGGGAGGCGCTGCGCGCCGTCGCGCCGGACGATCGGCCGCTGCGGCTGGCACAGTCTCTCGCCGACCTCGTCGACTTCCTCGCGGAGCACGGTCTGGACGATCGGATCGCGTTCACCGAGTTGCACAACGAGGTGCAGTACGGGTATCTGGCCGAAGGGCTGCCCGTTGCACCCGACGACGAGGCCGGGACGATCGTCGCGCTTCGTCCGCGGCTCGAGCGTGGGCTCGCCCAGTTCCATCGGCGGCATCCTGACCGCCCCGTCACGGTCAATTACGCGCACGTCCCGGTGGCGGCGATGCGCGCGGTGCCCGCCGAGATCGATGTGCTCGTCACCCACCCGTACGTCTATGGCGTCCTCGACGAGGTCACCGCGGCGTTCGACCTCCGCGGGGAGCTCGCGACCTTCCCGATGGCGGCGGTCCGGGCCACCGGCATCCTGCGTGCCGATGCGCCGGACCCCGCGAGCTGGGTGCTTCCTTCGGAATCGGCGTGGAAGATGCAGGCGACGATCGTCGGCAAGCCCGAGATCTACCTCATGGACTGGGTCGATGCGGAGGCGTTCGACCGATTCCTCTACGAGCGCTACCAGGTGCACCATCACGAGATGGTGAGGACGCTGCGCACGTGGCTGGACGTCGCGGCCGACCGGGCCGCGGAGCGCGGCATCCCGCTGGTGTTCGGCGAGGGCTGGGTCGGTTACACGCCGCTGCACGGCGACTTCGAGGAAGGGCCGATCGGCGCCGCGTTCTGCCGCCTCGCCATCGAGGAGTCGCGGCGCGTGCGGGCGTGGGGAACCATCGTGTGCTCCAACGCGGCGCCCCATCACCCGATGTGGGCGGACGCACAGCTCCAGCTCACGTGCAACCGGCGCTTCCTCGAGCCGGCCGGGTCCTTGTCGCGCGCAGGCTGATCACGCCACCATCGCCCAGGACCGTGGACCCGAGAGCAATCAGCGCGCTTCAGACATTCGCGTCGGTGAGTATGAGTTCGCGTCCGCCCGGCGAGGCACCGAACCTGTGGGCGCACGGGGCGTCCACAGCCCATCGCGCCCGATAGATGCCGGATCAGTGCAATCCGAGTTGCTCTCGGAGTGACTCCTGCGCGCGCCGAAGGAGTTCCAGCGCCGGGATGGCATTGAGAAGCCGCGTGCGCTCGCGCGCGGGAAGCATGTCGAGAGTGTCGCGCATCACGCGAGCGCGGCCGGCTTCGAACGATGCCAAGACCTCCAGCGCGCGATCCGTCGCGAACATGCGCACCGAGCGGCCGTCTGTCGGACTCGGTCGGCGTTCGACAAGTCCTTCCTTTGCCAGCCGGCCGAGCGACTCGCTGATCGACGTGCGTGCGAGTTGCAGCGACTCGGCGAGTTCAGCGGGTGTCATCCCTGGGTGGCGGCGCAGCCGCTTGAGCACTCGAACGGAGGGGAGCGTGAGTACCGGGAGGCCTTCTCGGGCTCGGGTGTTCTCAAGGAGGTGCCGCTCGAGTGCATGGATCGCCGCATCCAGGCGATGGGCCCGTTCGGCGTCGTCTCCGGGGGAGGAGTCTGATTCGGCTGCCACGGGCACAGGCTAACACCGACCCGGCACGGCGCGGACGGGGTTGCGAGGCGCCACCAAAATAGTTCGTACTATCGAACTAACTAGTACGGATGCCCGTACTGCATTGTTAGCTTGCAGTGCTTCATCTGCTCCTCGCCGTGGTCGTTGCCTTAGCGTCGGGGCGGTGGCTGCAACAGCCGCAGTCGGACTCGGAAGGAAGCCCACGATTGGTTAGTCGCCGCGTGTACACCTCAGCAAGCTCCCCCTCGACCGAGGGGGTGCGCGCGTGAGCATCGACATCCCGATGCTGTCTCCCCGCACAAGCCGTATCGACTTGACCGGCAAGGTCGCGATCGTGACCGGCGGTGCAGGCGGCATCGGCTACGGGATCGCGCGAGGCCTGGCGGAGGCCGGTGCGGTCGTCATCGTGGCGGACCGCTCACTCGCGAACGCGCAGGAAGCGGTTGCGCGCATCGGCGACAGCGGGCGTGCGGCGCCGGCAGAGGTCGATGTCACCGACGAATGGAGCGTCGCCGCCCTCGTCGAGGACGTCGTCCGGGTGCACGGGTCGATCGACATCCTCGTGAACAACGCCGCAGTCTCAACGGACGCACTGCTCGAAGAGACCTCACTGGAGGACTGGCGCAAAGTCCTCGATGTGAACCTCACCGGCCCCTTCCTCTGCTCTCGTGCAGTGGTGCCGCACATGGCGGCCCAGGGAGGCGGCAGGATCGTGAGCATCGGATCGATCGCGGCGAAGCGGATCTCCCTCACGCATGGGGCGAGCTACACCGCTGCGAAGGAAGGCCTCATCGGCCTGACTCGACATCTCGCCTATGAGGTCGCCGGCCGAGGAATCACGGCGAACGTCGTGTGCCCGGGGGCGACGCTCACCCCGGCCATCGCGGCCAAGTGGACGCCGGAGATCCTGCGTGCTCGCGAGAAGGCGACTCCGCGCGGGCGGATCGCGCAGCCAGAGGACATTCTGCGCGTCGTTCTCTTCCTCGTGTCCGACCTCGCGGACCTGGTCTGCGGACAGGCGATCGACGTCGATGCGGGCGCGTTGCTGGGCTGGCAGGACACCGAGACGTACTTCCGCGAACGCTCCACGAAGGTCGCGCGCATCTGATTTCGCCACCTGCCGGTAGCCACCGGATCGGCCGGTCGACCCGATCAAACCCAACAAGAAGGAGAAGGAATGGCACTTCGCGCCAGTTCAAGAATGCACAAAGTCGTGCTCGCCGTCGTGACCGGAGCAGTGCTCGCGGTCGCTGCGAGCGGATGCGCGGCGGAGGCCCCTACCGATGGTGAGACGACCAAGGTCCGCATCGCTTACAACCCGAATACGACGTACCTCTCGATCGCCGTCGCCGATCAGCAGGGGTTCTTCGCGGATCACGGGCTGGACGTGGAGTTGACGCCATCCTCGAACACATCGACGCTGATCCCGTCGGTCGGTCAGCAGTTCGAGTTGATCCCAGGCGGGCCTGGCCCGATCCTCGCGTTCAACGCGCAGTCGGACACGCCGAAGGCGCTGCTCGTGTCGTCGCAGACGATCGAGAACCCGACGGACCGCCGCAACACCTACCTGATCGGGGATAAGGAGATCACGACGATCGAGGAGCTCTCCGGCAAGACGATCGGTCTCAACGTTCTCTCGGGCACGCAGTACACCGGGCTGATGAAGATGCTCAGTGACGCTGGCATCTCCGAAAGCGACGTCAAACTCGTTCAGGTACCTTTCGCGGACATGGCCAATACGCTCGACAGCGGATCGATCGACGCAGCGCTGGCCATCTCGCCCTTCGGGCAGGCACTGCTCTCCGAGGGATACAACGATCTCGGTAACACGATCGAGTACTTGCTCGGGGACCACCCCGCGATGTCGACGGGATGGATCGCGTCGCCGGCGTGGCTCGACGAGAACCCCGAGGCGATCAAGGGCTTCCTGGCCGCACAGAACGATGCCCTGGAGTGGATCAAGGCGAACCCCGACGAGGCGCGGGCCATCATGATCAACGACTTCCAGATGCGGGAGTCCGCCGTCGCCGCGATCGATCCCGCCCAGTTCCTCTCGTTCAGCGTCGACGCCTCGTTCCTTGCGGACTGGGTGGAGCCTCTCAAGGAGGCGGGGCAGCTGCCGGCGAGCTTCTCACACAATCCCGCCGACCTCATTTACAACCCGTAGCAGCTTGCGGGCCGGCGGCACCGACCTCAGTGGGCTGCCGGCCCGCCTGCGTGCGTTGCTCACGAGAAAGCACTGATCATTCATGGAACCAGCGACTGATTCCCGTGCGCGCTCATCGCGCCACGGCATCTTCAAGGTCCGAGACGTATCCCTGACCCTGCCCTCGAACGGGGAGGATCGCCTCATACTCGACTCGATCGACCTCGACGTTCGTGAGGGTGAGATCATCGGTATCGTCGGTCCGTCCGGGACCGGAAAGACGACCCTGCTGCGTCTGCTCGCCGGCCTGGTCCACCCGACGAGCGGGACGGTCTCCTTCAACGAAAGGCGGGTCGAAGGACCTTCGGACGACGCCGTCCTCGTCTTTCAGGACTACACGGCGGCACTGCTGCCCTGGCGCACCGTCGCACGCAACGTCGCTCTGCCACTCGAGCGGCGCGTAGGCAAGACCGAGCGAGCTATCCGGGTGGCCAAGGCGCTTGCCGCCGTCGGACTGGGCGACCGCGCGGGCGAGTACCCGTGGCGCCTGTCGGGGGGAATGCAGCAACGAGTTCAGATTGCCCGTGCACTGGTCATGTCACCCCGTGTGATCCTGATGGACGAACCATTCGGAGCGCTCGACGCGATCACGAAGGCAGCTCTGCATGACCAGATTCTGGATCTGCAGGCAGCCACGGGGGCCACGATCGTGTTCATCACGCACGACGTCGACGAGGCCGTCTACCTGTCCGACCGCGTGATGGTGATCCACGGCACCCCGGGACGGATCGTCCACGAACTCGTCACGGACCTCCCTCGTCCGCGCGATCAGATCAGGACACGCGACGACGCGCGCTTCCACGCAGTCAGGCACGAGCTCGGGACGGTGCTGCGAGATGGTCACTGAGCTCAAGCTCATGGCGTCACGGATCAACTGGCTGGGGATGGCGGTCGTCGCCGGCATCCTCCTTGCCTGGCAATTGGTGGTGGCGACCGGCATCATCACCTATTCGTCCTTCCCCGCGCCGACGGCCATCCTCGACGCGTTCGTGTACTTGTCCGGCCACGGCATCCTGTGGCCACAGGTCGCGCACACCTTGCGCTGCGTGTTCATCTCGTGGAGCCTGGCGGTGCTCATCGGCAGCACGGTCGGACTGTTGATCGGGTTGAACAAGACCGCGGCCTCCTGGGGAACAGCGACGATCGACCTGCTTCGCTCTCTGCCGGTTCTCGTGCTCATCCCGATCGGCATCCTGATATGGGGCCCGGCGACACAGACGGAGATCATCATCGGCACCTACGCCGGGCTCTGGCCGATGATCCTGAACACGGCCGGCGGTGTGCGATCGGTGTCACCCCGGTTGCGGGAGGTCGCGGCAACGATGGGATTGTCGCGAGCCGAGACGCTCTTCAAGATCGTGGTCCCGTCCACTAGCGCGTCCATGCTCGTCGGCGCGCGACTGGCGCTGTCGAGCGCACTCATCATCTGTGTCGTCGCTGAGATGCTGGGCCTGCAAGCCGGCGTCGGAAACCTGCTCGTACTGCAGCGGTCGGCGGACCAGCCGGAGCGCATGTGGGCCTTCGTGCTGACGGTGGGAATACTCGGCCTTCTGGTCAACGTCGCCTTGAACTGGCTCGTGCGTCTGGTCAGCCCTGGAATCTACGCATCGATGAATAGGACGGCATGATGCTGGTCAAGTCTCTTCGCGGAATCATTCCGATCGCCGCCCTATTGCTGCTCTGGCAGCTGCTCGGGAGTCCCGAACTGGGCACGACGCCGCCGCCCTCGACCTGGGGGCCCGCCCTGGTTGAGATCGAGCGGAACGGCGTTCTGTGGCCGGCGTTGGGGCGAACTCTCACCTTGTTCGTCACCGGCCTCTCTCTTGCCATCGTCATCGGTGTCGTCGTTGGTACCGCATTGGGTTCGTCGCGCACGCTCCTGCGCGCGCTCGGACCCACGCTTGAGTTCCTGCGCGCGACGCCGGCCGCCACGATCGTCCCGCTCGCCATCCTGCTCTTCGGCGCCGGAAGCGGCACGGAGACCGGGATCGTCGTGTTCGGCTGCATCTGGCCGATCCTGCTGAACACCACCGCGGGCCGTGCGGCCGTGCCGGAGATTCGGCTGGAAGTCGCTCGCACGCTCTCGCTGTCCTGGTTCGACCGGATGCGGAAGGTCATCATGCCGACGCTCCTGCCCGACGTGGTCGTCGGCATCGGGATCGCTGCCCCTCTCGCACTGGTCTGCACACTCCTCGTCGACTTTCTGGCGGGGACAGGCGGTGTCGGCGGACTGCTCATCCGCTTCGAGCAGGCGTTCCAGTCGCAGCCGATGTTCGCACTGCTGTGCGTCATCGGAGTGATCGGCGTCGCGATCTCGCTCTCGGTCAGCGCGTTGTCGCGCCTGGTGCTGCGGCGGTTCCCGGCGGGAACGCCCGTCGAGTAGACCGACACCGCTCCCACCCGTTCAATGCGCGGCGCGTCACAGGGGGAGGGGCCGGTTGTCGACGACCCTGCGCATGACGAGCGTGGTCGTGAGCCGGAAGGCGCCGGGCAGAGTGCTGAGCTGCTCGTCGTAGATCCGCTGGAAGTCGGTGAGGCTGGCGGCGACGACCCGGAGGAGGTAATCGGGTTCGCCGAAGAGGCGCTGGGCGTCGACGATGTGCGCCATGGCGCTCACGGCGTCTTCGAATGCGGCGATGGTCTCGCGCGTCGCCTCGCGCATCGTGACGAAGACCAGCGTCTCGAATCCGAGATCGACCGCAGCCGGGTCGAGCGAGGCGCGGTAGCCGACCACGACGCCGGCGCGCTCGAGTTCGCGCAGGCGCCGGTGGCAGGGGGACACGGTGAGCTGGACGCGTTCGGCGAGCTCGGTGAGTGAGATCCTGCCGTTGGCCTGAAGCTCGGCAAGGATCTTCCGATCAATCGCGTCCATAGCGACAAGTATTGCGTAGAACAGTAAGTCTGCGGGAAACAACGCAAGCACTTTCGCGCCTATCCTCCGTAACCTCCTGGTGAAGGACCCGCAGAGGGCGGGAGGAAGGGTCGTTGATGGACGGTGCGGCTGTTCTCGCGTTCTGGGGCGTGTCCGTCCTGTTCGTGATCACCCCGGGAGCGGACTGGGCATACGCGATCACCGCCGGCCTGCACGCGCGCACAGGCGCGGCCGTGGCCGGCCTGCTGGCGGGACATCTCGTGGCCACCGGGGTCGTCGCCGCGGGGATCGGCGGCCTGGTCGCCGCACTGCCCGGCGCCCTCACGATCCTCACCGTGGCCGGCTCGCTCTACCTGGTCTGGCTCGGCGTCGGCACCCTCCGGCATCCCGCTGCCGTCTCGACCGGCGAGGCGGATGCGGGCGGGTCGACGTGGCTCTGGTGGAGCCGCGGATTCGGTGTCAGCGGCCTGAATCCCAAGGTGTTCCTGCTGTTCCTGGCGATCCTGCCGCAGTTCACCGATCCCGCCGCATCCTGGCCGATCGTCGGGCAGGTCGTCGTCCTCGGTCTCGTGCACGTGGCCAGCTGCGCGGTCGTATATCTGCTCGTCGGTCACGGCGCCGGGGTCGCGCTGCGGTCCCGCCCGGCCGCCGCCCGCATCGTCAGCCGCGTGTCGGGCATCGTGATGATCGGCATCGGCGCGTTCCTGGTGGTCGAGCGACTGCTGCTCCACTGAAGGGTCGCGGGTCGGCCGTAGTCGTCAGCGCTCGACGCTCATGAGGGTCTGCTGGCCGACCGCGACCAGTTCGCGATCCTCGCCCGAGTGCGCGTAAACGTCGAGCCGGCAGACGGTGAGCGTCCGTCCCGGTCTGACGACGGTGCCGACGGCCTCGAGTTCGTCTCCGGTGGCGGGCGCGACGAAGTTGATCTTGTATTCGATGGTGAGCACTTCGGAGGCGGGGTCGAGGAGGGTGAGCGCGGCATATCCGCCGGCGCTGTCGGCGATCGTCCCGCTGGCTCCGCCGTGGAAGTAGCCGTGCTGCTGGGTCACGTCGGCACTCATGGGCAGATGGATGTGCACCTCACCGGGGGCGATGCGTCCGAGCCGGGCGCCAAGGTGGCGCATCAGGCCCTGTGCGCGGAAGCTCTTCGCGATGCGGTCAGCCGCGTCCGCCGCGGAGTCAGCGCTCACGGCGATTCCCGCACGTGACGGCGAACCGACCGATGGCTCGTTCTGCGACGGTGCTCATGCCGTGAGCATAGGGGAGCTCAGCTGCTCGCGGCGTGCGCCGCCGCGGCGCCCTCCGCACGTGCCGCTTCGAGCGCCGCCGCCGCACGGCGCCGACGGATCCGCGCTCGCCGGACGAGCAGCCAGACGATTCCGGCGACCACGATCAGGGTGAGCAGCTGCGGCCAGGGGATGGCCGCGACCGTCACGGCCGCGAGCGCGTCGTCGATGTCGGCCGCCACCGCGTCCTCTCCGACGAGACCGTTGGCGCTGAGGACGGTGACATCGAGGCTGCCCCACGGCCAGACGCCCTCGATCGTGCCCTCGACGTCCTGCGCGTGGCGGGGGAGCACCTCGCGCTGCTCGGCGAACGCGTCCACCGTGACGGTGGACAGCGCGGGGAGCAGGCCGACGACGTCCACGCTCTGCACGGAGCCCAGCCGCACATTGCCGCCGTTGGTCATGGTGTAGCTCAGGTGCACGCGCCCGGGGGCGAACGGGTTCCACGAGGTCTCGTACACCGCCTCGAGGCCGGTCGGCGCGAGTGTCGCCTCGATCTCGCCCGAGATCCGCATGTGGATGCGCGCGCCGATGCGCGCGTCCAGACCGACCTGGCTGCCGAGGGACTGCGTCGTTTCGGGGCTGAGCGAGGCCACGATGCCGCCCGGGTGGTCGCCGGGGAGCGCATCCTCCGGGATCTCGATGGTGAACGGGACGACGGCGTGGTCGAGCGCGGCGACGGTCACGGTGGGCTGGATCTCGATCCACGAGCCGATGTCGGACGGCTCCTGAGACGAGGGCAGCACGTCGAACGCGCCGTCGGGGCCGACGATGCCGTCGCTGGCGCGGAGATCGAAGGTGAGCTCACGCTCGGAGAGGTTCGTGACCTGGACGTATCCGGACGCCGTCGTGCGCGGATCCTGCGCGAACCGGAAGGACACGCGACCGTCGGCGCCGTCGGCGTCGGCCGGCGCGATCGACCACGTCACCGACTCCTCGGCATCGGCGGCGCCGGCCCAGGCGGGAGCGGCGAGCGGCAGCACGAGGCCGATGACCGCTGCAGTCAGCGCGGCCAGCGCGGGCGACACGCCGACGCGCGAGTGCTTCGCGAGTCTCGTCCGGGTCGCCGACGGCGGGAGAGTGGTCATCTGCTCGTTCCGGTCTCTCGGTCAGGTGCGGTGGCGCTCGCGCCCGCGGGCGCGAGGAGAAGGTCGACTCGTCGCCCGGTGCGCGCCGCTTCGTGGATGCCGCACAGAAGTCTCACGGTGCGCAGCCCGTCGGAGCTGCCGATGGCCGGCGCGCGACCGCTGTCGACGGCATCGACGACATCACGCCACTGGCGCAGATGGCCGACGTGTCCGATGGCGAGGGGATCGGAGCCGCCATGGCCGACCGGCGCCCCCGACGGGGGCGGCGGTGCGTCGATGTCCCATCTGAGCACTTCGCCCTGGCCGAGGACCACCTGACCCTTCGTCGTGAAGATCGACACGGTCGCCGAGTCGCCGGGGAAGGCTTCGGTGGTCGTCACGATCGTGCCCACCGCGCCGGAGCCGAACCGCACCGTCGCGACCATCGTCGCGTCGGTGTCGCCCGATCGCGGACGGACGACGGACTGCGCCGTCACGGACTGGACGGGACCGCACAGCCACTCCAGGAGATCGACGTTGTGGACGCCCTGGTTCATGAGCGAACCGCCCCCGCTCGCGATCTGCGATCGCCACGGCGCGGCGGCGAAGTACGCGTCGTCCCGATACCACGGGACCTGCGTGGTCGCCAGCACGACCTCGCCGAGCAGGCCGTCCGCGAGCAGCTGTTTGACGTACGCGTGCTCGGGCTCGAACCGGCGCTGCGAGATGACCGACACGACGAGCCCGCTGCGTCGGGCGAGCAGGTCGATCGTCTCGGCTTCGTGGACGTCGATCGCCAGCGGCTTCTCGACCACCACGTGCTTCCCGCGGCGCAGCGCCGCCAGCGCGAGGGAGCCGTGCACACCGCTCGGCGCGGCGATCAGGACCAGGTCGATGCCGTCGTCGTCGATGATGGCGAGGGGCTCGGAGCGGACGGCATCCTGCCAGCCGGCATCGCGCAGCAGCTCCGCTGCGCGAGCCGGCGATCCGCCGCTGTACGCCACCAGCTCGACGCGGTCGCGCAGCTCGGCGAGGGCCCGTACGTGCATCTCGGCGATCGCGCCGAACCCGATCACTGCGATGCGCAGCGGCCCGCTCGCCCTCGACGCGGCTGAGCGTGTCATCGGTACGGGATGCCGTCGGCGCGCAGCAGCTCGACAAGGGCGCGATGCGCCTCACCGAACAGCTCGGGTCCCGAGAAGCCGCCGAGATGGTGGGCGACGCCGAGGTGCGGCTCGAGTGACACGAAGCCCTCGTAGCCGTCCTCCTTGAGTGCGTGGATCGTCTCGCGCAGCTGGCCGTCGCCTCTGCCGGCGGCCACCACGCGACCCGTCGCGGCGATCGCATCCTTGATCTGCACGTACACGAGGTGGGGGCGGAGAAGCTCGTATCCCTGGTCGTGGGGAGCGACGCCGACCTGCACGAAGTTCGCCGAGTCCCACGCGACCGCCAGATGCGTCGAGCCGACGGACTCGATGATGTCGAGGCAGCGCGCGGGAGTGTCGCCGTACAGGCCCTTCTCGTTCTCATGGATCAGGACCAGGCCGCTCTCCGCGCCCACGTCGGCCAATGCGGTCATCCGACGGATGACCTCGTCTCGGTGATCGGCGGGGTCATCGCCCGCGGGGAGATAGAAGGAGAAGATCCGGATGTACGGTGCGCCGAGAACGCGGGCCACGTGGATCGCGCGGCGCAGCCGGTCGATCTCGGGAGCGAGATCCGCGTCGACGGCGATCTTGCCCACCGGGGAGGCGATGCTCGAGACGCGCAGTCCGTGCGCCGCGAGCACCGCCCTCACCCGGTCGATCCGGGCATCGTCCAGATCGACGACGTTCGTGCCCCACGCGCTTCGGAACTCGATGTGCGTCAGCCCGAGGGCAGCGCTGAAACGGCACTGCTCCTCGAAGTCGTCATCGATCTCGTCGGCGAACCCCGAGAGTGTCCACATTGGTTCTTCTTCTCTCCTCGTCGAGACCGGTGCGGTCGTCGAGCTGGTCATCGGGACGATCGTGGCGCGGCGGAGCCGTCAGTCGTGCGCCTGGCTCGCGCCCAGCAGATCGCGGATGCGATCGGCGGCCGCCGTGAAGCGCGGGTCGTTCATCGTCTGTCCGTAGTCGCGCTCGGCGGGCAGGCCGGGCTCGAGCGTCTCGACGATGCGTCCGGGCCGGGGACTCATGACGACGATGCGATTGCCGAGGTAGACGGCCTCGGCGACCGAGTGCGTCACGAGCAGGATGGTGGTGCCCGTCTCACGCCAGATGCGATTCATCTCGATGTTCATCTGCTCTCGCGTCAGAGCATCGAGGGCGCCGAACGGCTCGTCCATCAGCAGGATCCGCGGCTCGTGCAGCAGTGCGCGGCACAGGGCGACGCGTTGCTGCATGCCACCGGACAGCTCGTGGGGCAGGGCCCTCTCGAAGCCCGTGAGCCCGGTGAGCTCGATCAGCTCGTCGGCCCGCCGGTTCGCGTGCGCGCGATCCATCCCGCGCATCTCCGCCTGGAGGAGGATGTTCTTGCGCACTCCCCGCCACTCGAGCAGAGCCGACCGCTGGAAGGCGAAGCCGATCTGCTTCTGCGGCCCCACGACCTGCTGGCCCATGATGCTGACCGAGCCTTCGCTGACCGGAACGAGGCCGGCGACGATCTTCAGCATCGTGGACTTGCCGCATCCGCTCGGACCGGCGATGGTGAGGAACTCGCCTTCGGCCACCGAGAGCGACACGTTGTCGAGCGCCACGGTCTCGGACCGCTTGGACGCGAAGCGCCGGGTGAGGTCGCGGATCTCGATGACGGGGGCCCCGGGCGCCGAAGCGCCCGAGACCGTGCCGCCGAGGATGCTGGGCGTCGTCACTCGTCCGCTCCGAATCCGGCTGCCCAGTAGAGCTCGACGTCGACGTCGCCCTCGAAGTCGGTGTTCGCCTTCAGGAACTCCAGCGTGTCGGTCCACTGCTCGTTCGTGTTCACTCCGGGGACGCCGTCGCCCAGGAGGCCCAGGGTGAGCTCGAGCTGGCTGAGGAGCACGTCCTCGGCAGGCGTCTGCTCGGCCAGCTCGATCATCGCGGCGACCGCTGCCTGCGGGTTCTTGCCCGCCTCGACGAACGACTTCGCCAGCGCGCGCATCATCGCGTCGACGAGCTCGGGCGTGTTGTCGATGGTGCTGTTGCTCGCGAGCAGGCCGGTACCGAGCAGGTTCATGCCGAAGTCCGCGAAGGAGAGGTGGCTCATCTCCTTGCCGGTCTGGCCGGCGATGGTGGGCGACTGGTCGTGGAAGAAGCCCTGGATGGCGTCGACCTTGTCCTCGATGAGGGCGGCGATCTTGCCGGAGGCGTCGACGTTGACGACGGTGACGTCGGCGGGGTCCACGCCATTCAGCTCGAGCCACGCCGGGAAGGTGCCGTACATCGCGTCACCCGGGGTGCCGCCGACGGTCTTGCCGACGAGATCCTGCGGCGTGCTGATGCCCTGGTCCGCGAAGAACTGGACCGAGCTGGGGCCGGTCTGCAGGAACACGCCGACGCTCTTGACCGGCATGCCGCTGGCGATGCCGCGGGCGAGGGGCGGGGCATCCGCCCAGCCGAAGTCGGTGTTGCCCTGGGCGACCTGCTGCACGGTGTTGCCCGAGCCGTTGCCCGGCTGGATCGTGAGGTTGATGCCCTCGTCCTCGAAGAAGCCCTGCGCGAGGCCGTAGTAGAAGGGCGCGTGCTCGCCGTACGGAACCCAGTTCAGGGTCAGCATGACATCGGTTGCCTCGACGGGAGCTTGCGTGTTCGTCGCTGCGGGCGTCTCGGGGGTGGCTGCGGCGCAGCCGGATGCGAGGAGCGCGACGATCGCGAGGGGTAGGGCGGCTTTCAGGTGGTTCTTCATGACAGGGCCTCTCTGCTCTTGCCTGGTGGTGGGTACTGCTTCGGGTTCCGCGCTGACGCGGAGTCTGTGGGTGGACGGGGTGGAAGGGACGGACGGGGACGTCATCGGGGCGTTCGCCGGCTCACGCGCCGGCGAGCATCATGCCTCCGCGGCGGCTGGCGTGCCACGGGATGACCAGACGCTCGAGCAGCTCGACGAGGACGAACAGCACGATGCCGATCGCGGACATCAGGATGAGGACGGCGAACAGGAGCGGCGCGTTCAGGTTCCCGCTCGCCAGCAGCAGCATGAAGCCGAGGCCCTGGTCGGCTCCCACGAACTCGCCCACGACCGCGCCGGTCACAGCCAGGGTCACGGCGACCTTCAGGCCCGACATCAGCTGTGGGAGCGCGGTGGGGAAGCGGACCTTGCGGAAGGTCTTCCAGCGCGAGGCGCCCATCGTGGCGGACAGCTCGAGAAGCTCCGGGTCGACCGAGCGCAGACCCGCCACGGCCGAGACCACGACCGGGAAGAACGCGATCAGCACCGCGAGGATGATCTTCGGGCTCATGCCGAAGCCGAACCACACGACGAGGATGGGCGCGATCGCGATCTTCGGAATGACCTGGGCGAACAGGATCAGCGGGTAGATCGACTTCTCGGCGGTCGGCGAGTACACGAGGAGAACGGCCGTCGCGACGCCGATGACCGCCGCGAGGACGAAGCCGATCACGGTCTCCTGCGTCGTCACCGCCGTGTGCTGCAGCAGCTGCGACCAGTTCGCGACGAACACCTCGCCGACCGCCGCGGGCGAAGGGATCAGGTACGCGGGCACGAGCTTGAGCGCCGCCACGAGCCACCAGGCGAGGAAGACCGCCAGCAGCACCAGCGCGGGGCGCCAGCTGGCCTGCCAGGTCGCGAAGAGCCCCGTCTTCCAGGATCGGGCGGGCGGGGGGACGGTGATCGCGTACGTGGCGGAGTCCTGGCCGACGGCGTTCTGCTCCGCCCTCGTGGGGGGTCGTAGCGATGTCATGTGTTGTGCTCCTCCCTGAGCAGACGTCCGTGAGCATCCGGTCGTTCACCGGATCGGACGGGGGCCTCTTCGGCGCGGGTGTTCGCGCCCGGCGCCATTGGGGTTGAAGTCTTCTTCAGGGTGTTCGCGGGGACAAGCGGTTGCCGTGGGTTGCCCGGGAGCGCGTCATTCCCGCGATCAGGAACGTGCGCTCGCGACGCGACCGGCGATGCCCTGCACCGTCGCGACGAGGACCAGCGTGACCAGAGGCCACGTCCAGCCGTGCGTCGCGTCGAAGAGGAAGCCGGCCACGACGGGAGCCGCAGCGGCCAGGACGTACCCGACGCCCTGCACCAGCGCGGACACCGCCACCACCTGGCGAGGGGAGTCCGCGAGGACGGCGATGAGCAGGAGGGCCAGTCCGAGTCCGGCGCCCTGTACGGCGCCGAGGATGACGACGGCACCCAGGGCCGCCTGCGGGAACACGATGAGCGTCGTCAGCGAGAGCGTGGTCAGCGCCGCGACTCCGAGCGCGACCTGTGCCCGGCGGCCGGGCCGGCCGGCGAGCAGCGGCGCCAGTGCGGCACCGGCGACGTTGCAGACGTTCAGGAGACCGAGCAGACCGCCCGCGGCGACCTCGCCGTACCCGCTGTCGCGCAGGATGCTCGGCAGCCACGCGTTCGTCGTGAAGTAGATCGCCGACTGCGCACCCATGAAGACGCTCAGTGCGATCACGCGGCGTGAGCGCAGCAGTCGCAGGGGGGTGCGCGCTCCCACGAGGGGCGCGGAGGCGCGGAACAGCCGTGGCAGCCACAGCAGAACCGCGATGGCGGGCGGCACCGCCCACAGGGCGAGCGCGCGATTCCACGTCGTGTCGAGGGCGAGGAGCATCGGCAGGGTCGCGGCTGCGGCCAGAGCGCCGCCCGCGGACAGCGTCGCCGCGTACACCGACGTCGCCACGGGCAGGTGCGACGCGAAGTCGCGCCGCACGACCGCCGGCAGAAGGACGTTGCCGAACGCGATCCCGCATGCCGCGATGAGGGTCCCGAGCGCGACCGCGAGCAGCGTGGGCGTGACCCGGACCGCTGACCCGACGGCGATCGCGAGCAGCGCGAACCAGATCAGCCGGTCCAGCGACACCCAGCGCGCGGCTGTGAGCGACGCCGGTGCGAGCAGGCCGAACACGAGTACGGCGATACCCGTGAGCGAGCCGACGACGGCGGCGGACACGTCGAGGTCGTCGCGCATCGCCCCCGTCAGCGGGGCGATGGCGACGATGGGGGCGCGCAGGCTCACGCCGATGACGACGAGCAGCGCGAGTCCGGCCCAGAGGCGCAGTCGTCGCGGCGCCGGAGAACCGTTCGGCGCAGAAGATCCATTCACAGACACCCCGCGAATGCTAGGGCAGCGCGTGAGGCCCGATGCCGAATCCGCGCACAAGACGTCCCGCGGGTGGCAACCACTGGCAATTCTCCGTACGGGATGCCCGCGACGGCGACGTCTCGACCATAATGAGCGCCCGCTGCGGCGGATCGCATGCCGCTGCCGGATGCGACTGGACGCACGCTGCAGGGCAAGTCCCGGCAACAGATTGACCGGTTCGAACGCGATGGGCGACCTTGTGGAAGGTCGGGGCCAGGAGGGCACGACGAACGCGAAGCTGTTCAAGGGAGAACGAGATGACCAATTCACGCAACGCAAGAATCGCGGCGTGGGGGGCAGCCGCTGCGCTGGCCCTGCCGCTGATGATGGCGGCGTCGCCCGCGACGGCGGCCACCCCGGACGACCCGGAGAACGGACCCTACTGGGCGGTGCCGGCCGAGCAGATCGGCGTGGTCGGGTTCACGATCCGGTCGCAGATCGGACAGGACGCGCTGGGCACGCTGACCGCCACCCAGTCGTGCGGCATCACGAACTACGAGTTCTCGGGGTCGGCCGCCGCGCTTCAGGGCAAGTCGCCCGCCGAGCTCGCCGAGATCGCGGAGCAGCTCGACCTGAACGTGCCGTCGATCGGCGTCAGCGGCACCGACCTCTCCGACCGGATCGACGAGGTCGCCGAAGCGGCGAACCTGCTCGGCGCGAAGTTCGTCCGCATCAGCGGCAGCGGCACCGAGCCGGCGCAGTTCGAGGCGATCGCCGCCAACATGGAGGCCGCCGGCATCGCCCTTGCGCCGCACGGCATCCGCGTCGCGTACCACAACCACGGCGAGGTCTTCCCCGTGCTGAGCAACGGCAAGACGGGTCTCGAGATCCTCGCGGAGAACACGACTCCCGAGCGGGTCGGGTTCGAGCTCGACCTGTACTGGGCGGTCGCGGCCGGCGCCGATCCGGTCGAGATCATCCAGCAGTTCCCGGGCCGGTTCCCGCTGTTCCACGTCAAGGACCGCAAGGACGGCACCTTCGCGACCGTGGGTCAGGGCGACATCGACTTCCAGCGCATCTTCGCGTACCGGGAGCTCGCCGGGGTTGAGTGGTACTTCATCGAGAACGACCAGCCGCAGCCTGACGGCATCACCTCGGCCTGCGAGAGCTACGCGTACCTGACCACCAGCCCGGCGGTCGACGAAGCGGGCATCCCGCTCACCGTCGAGGTCGACGGTGCCGGGTCGCTCGCTCTGACCGTCGCGTACTTCGGCGCCGGCGTGGACCTGGGCGACTCCACTCGCGTCGGAGACGCGCTGCGTTACACGGCTCAGCTGCCCAAGATCTCGGTGACGGACACCCGTCGCGACGACCGTGGCTGGTCGGTGACCGGTCAGTCCTCGGACTTCACGTCCGGAGCTCACGGCTTCACGGGGGACCACCTCGGCTGGACGCCGAGCCTGCTCAAGGGTGAGACGGGCGTCACGGCCGGCGCCGCGGTGGCCGGCACGCTGGCCGGCGGCCCGGGTCTCGCGATCCCCGCGTACCTCGCGCAGGCGGGCGAGGACTCGGTCCGCGGCACCACGGTGGTCGGAGCGGAGCTGGAGCTGCTGCTCCCGGCCGAGACCGAGACCGGACGGTACGCCGGCACCCTGACGGTGTCGCTCTTCGCCGAAGACTGATCCCGAGGATCCGAAAGGCCGAGGCCCGCAGCGTGCGCTGCGGGCCTCGGCCCCGTCCGGTCAGGGCGCTGTCGGGGTGGCGGCGCGCACGCCGGCGAGGCCGACCTCTGCGACAGCCCTGGTCTGATCCGGGCTGAGGTACCCCGATACGACGATCCAGACGTCGCCGAGGAGGATGTGCGTCTCGGCGTGCTCGACGTCCACCTCGCTGTCACGGGTGAACCCCTGTGCGCCGTCGAGGTCGTATTCGTCGTAGACCGTGCCGCTGAGCTGCGTCAGCAGCTGCGCGGTCGCCTCCTCGGGAAGCTCGGCGAGGATGCCGGTGAACCCGAAGCCGGAGTTCTCATTGCCCCACGGGCAGTACTCGATGCGCGTGGCGGCTGCGGCTGCCTGCTCCCCGGTGGGCGGAACCGCATCGCCGGGCGGTTCGCCGAGGTCCAGCAGCTCCACCCCGGGGCGTCCGCTCGCGCCGCGCACCTCGTCGATCGGGAACGCCTCGGCGCACCCCGGGAGGTCGCCGAGAGCGGGGGAGCCCGGAGCCTCCCCGGCCGGAGTGCAGCCGACCAGCGCGGCGGTGAGGACCAGGGTGGCCGCGAACGGGAACGTCGTTCTGTTCGTCATCGCGCATTCCTCCTCGAGGGTTCGCGGCGTCCGTGCGCGCGACGCCGCGGGCTAACGGTGCTCGGTCATGCCTTGGCCGTGATGTTCGCAGCGGAGATCGAGCGCTGCAACGGGCGATAGTGCTCGACGACGGCCTGACGGTACGCCTCCACGTCGCCGCGCAGCGCTGCGTCGAGCATGTCGCCGTGGGCCTCGGCGGTGTGCTGGATGTCGGAGGGCATGACGATCCCCAGGAGCGGGACGACGGCGGTGTGCACGTCCCAGAACGCGCCGACGAGCTGCTGCGCGAGATGATTGCCTGTCGCGGCGAACAGCTTCGTGTGGAACGCGCGATCCGCCTCGAGGAACATCTCGCCCCGCGAGGCCTTCGTGACCATCTCGTCGACGAGCGCCGACAGCTCGTTCTTCGTCTCCTCGGTGGCCCCGGCCACGACCGCGTCCGCCATCGCCAGGTCGAGGGCGAGACGCACCTCCACGACCTCGCGCAGGGCGTCGACGGATCCATCGGGGGAGAGCACGCCGCGGAACACGAGCGCCTCGACCATCGCATCCAGCGACATGGCTCCGACATATGTGCCGTGGCCGTGGCGCACGTCGACGATGTCGAGGGTCGAGAGCGTGCGGATCGCCTCACGGACGGAGGAGCGCGAGACGTCGAGCGTCTCGCACAGCTCCGCTTCGGTCGGCAGCGGATCGCCAGGCTTGAGGTTGCGGGTCAGGATCAGCTTCTTGATCTCGTCTGCCGTCGTCGACCGTCGCATGCGCGCGCCGCGTTTGTCGGGCAAGGACATCCAGTGCTCCATCCGATTTCGATCTTTCCGAAGATTACAAGTTCGTTTCGTTCATTGTGTGATCGGCGAACCTGTGTTTATAGTACATCGGACGTCAGATGTCCGACAATGGGTTTATCCCCCGCACCAATGGAGAACACATGAACCGATTCCCCGCCCGCCGCGCGGGCCGCCTCGCAGCAGCGGTGGCCGGCGTCGCCGCAGCAGCCGTCGTGCTCGCCGGCTGCGGCGCATCCTCGACGCCCGCCCCGGGTCCGACCGGTGCCACCGGCGACATCGACACCGATGCCGTCATCGAAGCCGGCATCTCGTACGCGCTCAGCGGCAGCTTCGACCCGATGATCGCCTCGGGCGCCGTCACGGTCGCCGCGAACTGGCACATCTTCGAGGGTCTCGTCGACCTCGACCCCGTCACGAAGGAGCCCTACGCAGCGCTGGCAGCCGACCTGCCGACCAAGATCGACGACACCACCTACGAGGTCGACATCCGCGAGGGGGCCACGTTCCACAACGGCGACGCCGTCACCGCCGAGGACGTCGTGTTCAGCTACGAGCGTGTGCTCGACCCGGAGAGCGGGTCGCTCTTCACGACGTACATCAACTTCATCGACTCCGTCACGGCGGTCGATGAGGACACGGTCGAGATCACGACGAAGTTCCCGTTCTCGCTGCTCAACGACCGCCTCGGGATCGTCAAGATCGTCCCGAAGTCCGTCGTCGAGGCCGACGCCGACGCCTTCGGCGCCGACCCGATCGGCTCCGGTCCGTACGCGCTGGTCTCGGCCGTCCCGGAGGACAAGGTCGTCTTCGAAGCGTACGCCGACTACAACGGCCCGCGCCCCGCGAAGGCCGCCGGCATGAACTGGAACCTTCTCGCCGACTCCGCCGCGCGCGTCACGGCGATGTCCTCGGGCACGATCCAGGCGATGGAGGACGTCCCCTACATCGACGTCGACACCCTCGCGGCGACCGTCGACGTCAACAGCGTGCAGTCGTTCGGCCTGCTGTTCATGATGTTCAACACGGATGCCGCTCCGTTCGACGACGCCCGCGTGCGTCAGGCCTTCTTCTACGCGCTGGACATGGACAAGATCATCGGCACCGGCATGCTCGGCAACGCCACCGCAGCCACCTCGTTCCTGCCCGACACGTACCCGAACTACAACACGGCATCGACCGTGTACACCTACGACCAGGCCAAGGCCGAGCAGCTGCTCGCCGACGCAGGCGTGTCGAACCTGTCGATCACGCTGCTGACGACCGACACCGGCTGGGTGAAGGAAGTCGCTCCGCTGATCAAGGAGTCCCTCGACGCCGTCGGCGTCGACGTGACGCTCGAGGTCAGCCAGTCGGCCGCCGCGTACGCCAAGGTCGACTCGGGCGACTACACCGTCATGGTCGCCCCCGGTGACCCGTCGGTGTTCGGCAGCGACCCCGACCTGCTGATGAACTGGTGGTACGGCGACAACGTGTGGACCAACACCCGCACCAACTGGTCCGACACCGCCGAGTACTCGCAGCTGCGTGCTCTGCTCGACGCCGGCGTGCAGGAAGAGGGCGACGCGCAGCAGCAGATCTGGAACGAGGCGTTCGACCTGATCGCCGAGGAGGCCGTGCTCTACCCGCTGTTCCACCGCAAGCTCCCCACTGCGTGGAGCGGGCAGAAGCTCGTGGGGTTCGCCCCGGTTCCCACGACCGGACTGTCGTTCCTCGACGTCGGCGTCGCCGCGGGCTGACCCCCGGTGGAGGGTGCGCGACCCCAGCGCACACCCTCCACCTTCCCCTGGCGGGGGTGCGCGACCCCAGCGCGCACCCCCGCCCCCCGATCCACTCAGGAAGGAACGGCCCGTGTCCAACACGCTCCGTCTCGTCGGACGGCGGCTGCTCCAGCTGCCGCTGATGATCCTGGGCATCACGTTCCTGGTCTTCTTCGTGATGTCCTTCTCGCCGGTGGACCCGGCGCGCACCGCGCTCGGCGAAACCGCCTCGCCGGCCGCGCTCGAGGCCTACCGTGAGGCGAACGGCCTCAACGACCCGCTCTTCGTGCGGTACATCAACTTCCTGATCGGCCTCGTTCAAGGCGATCTCGGGACCTACTCGGCGCGGAGCCTGCCGGTCGGCGAAGAAGTCGCGCGCGCGTTCCCGATCACCCTCTCGCTGACCTTCCTCGGCCTGCTGATCGCCGTGCTCGTCGCCTTCGTCATCGGCGTCGTCGCGGCCGTGTACCGTGACCGCTGGCCGGACCAGCTCATCCGCATCCTGGGCGTCGCGTCGCTGTCGACTCCGTCCTTCTGGCTGGCGATCCTGCTCATCCAGCTCTTCACCCTGCAGCTGGGCCTGCTGCCGGCATCCGGGCCGCTGCCGGACTTCGCGACGGACCCGGGCGGCTGGCTGGCCCGCATGGCGCTGCCCGCCGTCGCGCTCGCCGTCCCCGTCATCGGGCAGCTGTCGCGGGTCGTGCGCACCTCGATGGTCGAAGAGCTCGATCGCGATTACGTGCGCACCGCGCTCGGCGCCGGCATTCCGCGCACCGTCGTGGTGGGACGCAATGTGCTGCGCAACGCGCTGATCACTCCTGTCACGGTCCTGGGCCTGCGCGTCGGCTACCTGCTCGGCGGCGCCGTCGTGATCGAGGTGATCTTCGCGATCCCGGGCATGGGCACGCTGATCCTCAACGGCGTGACCAACAACGAGCCCAACCTCGTGCAGGGCGTGACGCTGGCCGTGGCGCTGGCGTTCGTCGTGATCAACATCATCGTCGACCTCCTGTACGTGCTGATCAATCCCCGAATCCGGGCGGTGTGACACCATGCGACGCAAACTGACTGAACGACTCTCCGTCCCGGGCCTGCGGCTCGGCGGGCTGTCCCTCGGATCGATCATCTGCCTGGTGATCATCGCGATCGTCGCCCTCGCCGCGGCCTTCGCGCCGCTCGTGGCCCCCTTCGACCCGCTCGCCTCCGGCGCGCCGGTCCAGCCGCCGAGCCCCGAGCACTGGTTCGGCACCGACCGGCAGGGTCGCGACATCTTCTCGCGGCTCGTGCACGGCGGGCGCTACTCGCTGACGATCGGCCTCGGCGCGACCGCCAGTGCCCTCCTGGTCGCGTGCGTGCTCGGCGCGATCGCCGCGACGGCGCCCAAGTGGATCGCCGAGACGCTGATGCGGATCATGGACGTCGTGATGTCGTTCCCCGGCATCGCGCTGGCCGCCGTGTTCGTCGCGGTGTTCGGCAAGTCGCTGCCGGTGCTGATCTTCACGATCGCCTTCCTCTACGTCCCCCAGCTGACCCGCATCGTCCGGGCGAACATCCTCGACCAGTACGGCGAGGACTACGTCTCGGCCGTGCGCGTGATGGGCACCTCGACGCCGCGAATCATCGTCAAGCACGTCGCCCGCAACACGATGGCGCCGGTGCTGGTGTTCGCGACGGTGCTCGTCGCCGACGCCATCGTCTTCGAGGCATCGCTGTCGTTCCTGCAGGCGGGGGTGCCCGACCCCGAGCCCTCGTGGGGCAACGTGATCGCCGCCGGTCGCAACCTGCTGATGAGCGGGGCCTGGTGGGCGACCTTCTTCCCCGGCCTGCTGATCATGATCACGGTGCTGTGCCTCAACATCCTCTCCGAGGGGATGACCGATGCGATGGTGACGCCGAAGGCGCGCAAGCTCACCGACGAGGCGGCATCGACCGAGGAGTCGACGAGCATCCTCGAGGAGGCGCAGGCCCCACTCGGCGACGACGACTCGGCGGCGGAGGTCGCCGACGGCCGCGCGTACGACGGGATCGAGGTCCCGATCGTGACGGTCACCACTCCGATCCTGGGGGCCACCACCGCGATCGTCCCGCTGGAGGAGCGGCTCGCCACCCTGCGCGCCACCGAGCTCGGGCGCGTGGACCGGCTCGAGTACACGGCCGACGCGGCGCCGCTGCTCGAGGTGCGCGACCTGTCGATCTCCTTCCCCCGGCACGGTGACGTCCACGTGGTGGACAGCGTGAACTTCACGGTGCGGCCGAGCGAGACGATGGCGCTGGTCGGCGAGTCCGGCTGCGGCAAGTCGATCACCTCGCTGGCGATCATGGGCCTGCTCGACACACGGGCGACGATCACCGGTGAGATCCTCTTCGACGGCAGGGACCTGCTGACGATGTCGCCCAAGGAGCGCAACAGCCTGCTCGGCCACGACATCGCGATGATCTACCAGGACGCGCTCAGCTCGCTCAACCCGGCCATGCTCATCCGCGCCCAGATGAAGCAGCTGACCTCGCGCGGCGGCACCCGCAGCGCCGAGGACCTGCTGCGGCTCGTCGGCCTGGACCCGAAGCGCACGCTCGCGTCCTACCCGCACGAGCTGTCCGGTGGTCAGCGACAGCGCGTGCTCATCGCCATGGCGCTCACCCGCAACCCGCGTCTGGTGATCGCCGACGAGCCCACGACGGCGCTCGACGTGACGGTCCAGGCGCAGGTCGTCGACCTGCTGAACTCGCTGCGCGAGGAACTCGGCTTCGCGATGCTCTTCGTGTCGCACGACCTCGCCCTCGTCGCCGAGCTCGCGCACCGCATCACGGTGATGTACGCCGGACAGGTCGTCGAGCAGGGCACGACGCGCGAGCTGCTCACCCAGCCGGTCCACGAGTACACCCGCGGGCTCCTCGGCGCGGTCCTCTCGATCGAGTCCGGCTCGGACCGCCTCCACCAGGTGCCCGGCACCGTGCCGTCGCCGAGGGACTTCCCCGCCGGAGACCGGTTCGCGCCGCGCTCGTCCGACCCGGCGCGCAACCGCGGCGTCGTTCCCGTCCGCCGCCGCATCGACGGAACCGAGCACTACTACGCGGCGCATCCCGACGATGCGCCGGTCTCGCCGATCGGAGGCGCACGATGACCGAGCCGATCATCGAACTGCAGGACGTCCACGTCCGCTTCAAGACCCGCACGTCCGGACTGTTCCGGAAGAGCTACGTCGACGCACTGGCCGGCGTCTCCTTCACGGTCGAGCGCGGGCAGACGCTGGGCATCGTGGGCGAGTCCGGGTCGGGCAAGTCGACGGCGGCGAAGGTCCTGGTCGGACTGGAGCAGCCCACGTCGGGCCGCGTCGTGATCGCCGGAGAGCCGGTGACCACGTTCACGGCGCCGGTGCGCAGGCGCCTCGGCCGCATCCTCTCGGTCGTCTTCCAAGACCCCGCCACCGCGCTGAACGCCCGGATGACGATCAGAGACGCGCTGCTGGACCCCATGCAGGTGCACCGCGTGGGCGCTCCCGCCCGGCGCGACCGCCGCGTGCGCGAGCTCATCGGCCTCGTCGGGCTCCCGACGTCCGCGCTCGACGCGCTGCCCGGCCAACTCTCCGGCGGGCAGCGTCAGCGTGTCGCCATCGCGCGCGCCCTCGCTCTGGACCCGCAGGTGATCGTCGCCGACGAGCCCACCTCGGCCCTCGACGTCTCCGTCCGCGCGCAGATCCTCAATCTGCTCACCGACCTCAAGAACGAGCTGGGACTGGGGATGGTCTTCATCTCCCACGACATCCAGACCGTCCGCTATCTGTCCGACGAGATCGTCGTGATGAACAAGGGCCGCATCGTCGAGCACGGCCCGGCCACCCAGGTCTTCGACCATCCCGCCGACGACTACACCCGCTCCCTGCTCGGCGCCGCGCCCTCGCTGCTCGAGCACCGTCCCCTCACCTGAACGCTGGAACATCCATGTCACTGAACACCACCTCCGCCTCCGTCCGCTTCTCGGGGGTCGTCCCGCCCGTCGCGACGCCACTCCACGCCGACGGCACCGTCGACCACGCCTCGCTGGCGCGTCTCGTCGAGCACCTCGTCGCCTCGGGGGTCCACGGCCTATTCGCGCTCGGCTCGACCGGCGAGACCGCGTACTTCGACGACGCGCAGCGTGTCGAGATCGCCCGCACGATCGTGACCACCGCGGCGGGCCGTGTCCCCGTCATCGCGGGGGCCATCGGCCTGACCGCCGCGCCCGTCATCGACATCGCGCAGCGTCTCGTCGCGGTCGGCGTCGACGCGATCGTGACCACGGCCCCGCTGTACACGCTGAGCTCGAACGCCGAGATCGCCGCCCACTTCCGGGCGATCGCCGCCGCGATCGACGTGCCGCTGTGGGCGTACGACGTCCCCGTGCGGGTGCACAAGAAGCTTCCCGGCGGACTCCTCGTCGAGCTCGGGCGCGAGGGCGTCATCCACGGCGTCAAGGACTCGTCCGGCGACGACGTCGGCTTCCGCCGTCTTGTGGCGGCCAACGTCGCGGCGGGCCGGCCGCTGCAGCTGCTGACCGGACACGAGGTCGTCGTCGACGCGATGGCGCTCGTCGGCGCCGACGGCGTCGTGCCGGGACTGGCCAACGTCGAGGCCGAGGGCTACGTCCGTCTGTGGCAGGCCGCCGCGAACGGGGACTGGGCCGCCGCGCGCGCCGAGCAGGAGCGCATCAACCGGCTGTTCGAGATCGTCTTCCAGCCGTCCGGGCTGTCCGGCGACGCCACGGGCGTCGGTGCCTTCAAGGCGGCGATGCACGCGCGCGGCCTCATCGACACGGCCACGATGGCGACCACGGTCGAGTCGGTCGATGCCGAGGCCGTCGCCCGCATCCGCGACATCCTCGCCGGACTCGATCTGCTGCCCTCGACATCCTGATGGCCGTCGTCGCCGTCGACATCGGCGGAACGAAGACCGCAGCCGCGCTCGTCACGCGCGACGGCCGCGTGCTGAGCAGCGCGACCGCGCCGACACCGGGCCGGGAAGGGCGCGCGGCGATCGTCGCGACGGTCGTGCGGCTCGCGCGCGGACTGATCGACGGGATGCCGGATGCCGCCGTCGCCGGTGTCGGCATCGGCACCGCCGGCGAGGTGGACACCCGCACCGGCACGATCGTCGCCTCCACCGACACCCTCTCCGGCTGGACCGGCACACCGCTGGCGGACCTCGTGCGGGACGGGCTGGCCGATCTCCTGCCCGCCGATGCCGTCGTCGACGTGCAGAACGACGTCGACGCGCACGCCGCCGGGGAGTTCCGGCTCGGCGCGGCCGCCGGAGCACGCAGCGCCCTCATCGTCGCCGTCGGCACCGGCGTGGGCGCCGGGATCATCGTCGAGGGCCGGCCGCTGCGCGGAGCGCACCACATCGCCGGTGCGCTCGCGCACCTGCCCGTGCCCGGGGCAGAGCACCTGCGCTGCCCGTGCGGCCGGCCGGGCCATCTCGAGGCGATCGGTTCGGGCGTCGGGATGCACCGGCACTACCTGTCGCTGGGCGGCGACGCCGCAGTGCGTGACGCGCGGGCCGTGGTCGCGCGCGCCCGCGACGGCGACGCCCGCGCGCAGCGGGCGCTCGTCGACTCGGCCGCCGCGGTCGGACGCGCCCTCGCCGGCGCAGTCGCGCTGCTGGATCCCGAGACGGTCGTGGTGACCGGCGGCGTCGCAGACATCGGCGACGCCTGGTGGGAGCCGATGCGGCGCGCGTACGTCGACGCCGCGATCGACGCCCTGCAGCACGTGCCGATCGTGCCCGGGCTGCTCGGCGGGAACGCACCGCTGCTGGGAGCGGCGGCCTGCGCATGGGAACGACGAGGAGATCACGCATGAGACACCCCGCAGACGAGATCCTGCGCCGCCTCGAGGGCGGCCTGATCGTGTCGTGCCAGGCCTACCCGGGCGAGCCGATGCGCGACCCGCGCACGATGGCGCAGATCGCCCGCGCCGCGGTCGACGGCGGCGCCGCCGGCATCCGCCTGCAGGGGATCGCCGACATCCGCGCCGCAGCCGACCTCGACGTCCCCGTCGTCGGGCTGTGGAAGGACGGCGACGACGATGTGTTCATCACGCCGACCCTCGCCCACGCGCGCGCCGTCGCCGACGCCGGTGCCGACATCGTCGCGATCGACGGCACGCGCCGCCCGCGCCCGGACGGACGCAGCCTCGCCGAGACGATCGCGCGGCTGCGCGAGACGCACGACGTGCTCGTGATGGCCGACTGCGGCTCACTCGACGACGCGATCGCCGCCGAGGCGGCCGGCGCCGACATCCTGGGCACGACGCTGTCCGGCTACAGCGGCGAACGCCCCCGCACGCCGGGTCCGGACCTCGAGCTCGTCGCCGACATCCGTGCCCGCTGCGGCGCGCCGATCGTCGCCGAGGGCCGCATCCACGCGCCGGGGGATGCCGCGGCGGCCCGGCGCGCGGGAGCCCTCGCCGTATGCGTCGGCACCGCCATCACCCACCCGTCGACGATCACCTCCTGGTTCGTCGCCGCGCTGCAGTCCGACGCCTGACCACGATCGCCTGACCCGATCGCCTCACCGACATCGCCTCACCGAAGGGGAGCACACCAGATGGAAGTCATCATCACGACGCCCGACGAGATCGGCGAGCTCGTCGCCGACGACATCGCCGCGCTGCTGGCTGCACGGCCGCAGGCCGTCCTGGGCCTGGCGACCGGGTCGAGCCCGTTGCGCATCTACGACGCTCTCGCCGCGCGCGTCGCCCGGGGCGAGCTCAGCTTCGCCGGCGCGCGCGGCTTCACGCTGGACGAGTACGTCGGGCTGCCGGCGGGGCACCCGTGCAGCTACCGCACGGTCATCGACGAGGACTTCGTCTCGCGCGTCGACTTCGGCGCCGGCGCCGTGCAGGGACCCGACGGCACCGCGGCCGATCTGGCCGCCGCCTGCGCCGCCTACGAAGCGGCGATGGCCGCCGCCGGGGGTGTCGACCTGCAGATCCTCGGCATCGGCACCGATGGGCACATCGCCTTCAACGAACCGGGCTCGTCGCTCGCCTCCCGCACCCGCGTCAAGACCCTCACGCAGCAGACCCGCCGCGACAACGCCCGCTTCTTCGACGGCGATGTCGAGGCGGTGCCCCGGCACTGCCTGACGCAGGGACTGGGCACGATCATGGCGGCGCGGCACATCGTGCTCGTCGCGACGGGGTCGGGCAAGGCCGAGGCCGTCCACCACCTCGTGGAGGGTGCCGTCTCGGCGCTGTGGCCGGCGACGATCCTGCAGCATCACCCGCACGTGACGGTGCTGCTCGACGAGGACGCCGCCTCGCGGCTTCAGCTCGCCGACTATTACCGGTACACCTACGCCCACCGGCACCTGGCCCAGCCGTGAGCCATCCGTCCGCGCCGCCGGACCGGTCCCGCGCCCCCGGCCTGCCGCCGGTGCTCGTCAGCGCATATGCCGCGTCGCCCGCGTACGGCGTGTGGGACCCCGCCCTCGAGGCAGAGCTGCTGCCCGCGCTCTGCGCGATCGACGGCGTCGTCGGCCTCGAGATCCCGTGGCGCGGGGCCCTGCACCCGCACGACACGGACTGGTTCCTGCAGCACGTGCCCGCGGCAGCGCGGCTGGCGGTGACCCCGCTGCCCTGGGTCATGCAGCAGTGTGCGCTCCGGCCGGGCTACGGCATCGCGTCCCCCGACGAGGAGGGCCGGCAGGCCGCGCTGGCCGACCTGCGCCGCATCGCGGACGACGTCCGCCGCATCGGCGACCGCAGCGCCGCCGTCGTCGACCTGGTCGCCCTGCACACCGCCCCCCGGGGCCTGGGCTCGATCGACGCGCTGGCGGCGTCGCTCGACGAGCTCGCCGCGGCGGACTGGGGCGGCGCGCAGCCGATCATCGAGCACTGCGATGCCGCCGTCGCCGGCCAGGCATACGAGAAGGGATTCCTCTCCCTGTCGGATGAGATCGCCGCGATCACGCGCAGCGGTGCGCCCGTCGGGATGTGGCTGAACTGGGGACGCTCAGCCGTCGAGCTGCGCGACTCCGACGCCGTGACGGCGCAGATCGCCGACGCCGCGGCGACCGGTCGCCTCGTCGGACTGTCCTTCTCCGGAACCGCGGCGGTCGACACCGCGTACGGCGCGGCGTGGGCCGATCTGCACCTGCCCGTCGCCGAGACCGATCCTGTCGCGCGCTCTCTCCTCGACGTCCCGCACATCGCGGACGCGCTCACAGCGGCCGGCGAGGTGCCCTGGCTGGGCGTCAAGGTGAGCCGGCGCCCCGCCGATCGGACCGCCGCCGACGTCGCGCGCACCGTCGCTGACAACCTCGACGCGATCCGTCGCGGACGGGTGCGCGCTGCGGGGACGGGCGGCTAAGCCTGGCGTCGGATGAACCGCATGAGCCAGGCGATCACGGCGATCACGACGATGACGATCCCGATCCAGAGCAGGAACTTCGCCGCTTCGATGAAGACGCCCAGCAGCAGCAGGGCGATGCCGACGATGAGCAGGATGATGGCCAGTGATGTCATGCCTCTCATCGTGCGTGATCCACCCGGCTCCCGTCCACGGGGTTGACAGCGGCCGCGCGTCATGACAGGTCGTCGGTCCCCGGCGCTGTTAGCACCGGCATCCCCCTCGGGCAACCCCCGTGCCTGCCGCTCGCGGCCTGCGTATCGTGCCTCACACGACCCCAGAGGAGACACGAATGGCCACCACGGCGAAGTCGAAGACCGGGCAGAAGGCTCCCGCGGCGCGCAACAAGCGGCGTCCGTCCGGCGCGCAGCTGACCGGGAAGCAGAACGCCGAGAGCGGCTTCCGCGCGTCGAAGGAGCTCAGCGAGAACCTGCAGAGGGTGCTCGTCGACCTGCTGGAACTCGCCTCGCAGGGCAAACAGGCGCACTGGAACGTCATCGGCAAGAACTTCCGCGACACGCATCGTCAGCTCGACGAGGTGATCGACGCGGCCCGCGAGTTCAGCGACACGATCGCCGAGCGCATGCGCGCGCTGCACGCCGTGCCGGACGGTCGCAGCGACACCGTCGCCGAGACGACCAGCCTGCCGGAGTTCCCGCAGGGCGAGATCGCCACGACCGAGGTCGTCGACCTCGTCACCGAGCGTCTCGAAGCGGCGATCGGCACGTGCCGCGACGTGCACGACGCGGTCGACGAGGCAGACCCCACGAGCGCGGACATCCTGCACGCGATCCTCGAGCGTCTCGAGCAGTTCGCCTGGATGGTCAGCGCGGAGAACCGCACGCCGGGAGGCTGACCATGGGAAAGCTCGTCTACGACAGCAGCGTCAAGGTGGACTTCGAGGATCGCACGCTCGCGCACCTCCAGGTCGTCATCGACAGCAAGCTGCGGCGCGGCGAGTCGTTCCACTTCACGTGGAAGGACGACTCGAGCATCGGGGACGGCCGCACGAGCATCTGGGTCCACCCGCGCTGCTCGCTCGTGTACAAGTACTACGGCAGTCGGCGACCCCGGCTGAACATGGCGTGGGTCGACGCGCTCGCCTTCGCCGCCAACGCGCCGACGGGGCTGTACATCGTCCCCGAGCCGGCCGAGAGCCGCGATCACCAGGGGGAGCTGTGAAGCGCATCGACATCCACTACGGGGGCGAACGCTACAGCGTCGGCCAGCGCTCCTTCGACGACATCCTCGAGGAGGTGCGCACGGCGCTCGAGGCCGGTTACGGCTGGCTGACCGTCAACGACGGCGACGGCGCGCGACGCGAGGCCTACCTGCTGATCGCGCCCGGCGTGCCACTGGCGATCGTGCCGATCCCCGTCGTCGAAGGCGACGATCCGCCCGCCGACATCTCAGACACCCTCGTCCCCAGCTGACGGCTCGAAGTCCTCGGGCACCTCGAAGTGCTCCGAGACGAGCGTGATCCCGCCCGACGAGTGCGCCGAGTTGGCGAGTTCCTCGATCCATTCGCGGCTCAACTGCGGCGGTTCGGGCTCGTCGAACACGAACCGCAGCGGGATCGAGGGGTGGAGCCAGAGCGTCGTACGCCCCTGCGGGTGGTCATCGGGGTGCTGCCACGAGACGGTGAAGCTCTCGGATCGGCGGAGCTTGGTCGCGATCACCACTTTGAGGTGTGCGAGAGCGCGATCCTCGATGTGGATCGGCATGGCGTTCCCGCCGTAGTAGATGATGCCCATCTGGCAACCATAATGGGGAGAAGGCTGCCGTCCGCACAGGGCGGGCGACGGCCCGCAGAAGGAGCCACCCGGTGGGCAAGTTCATCTACGAAGGCGCCGTGAAGGTCGACTTCGACGACCGCACGCTCGCGCACCTGCAGTTGGTCATCGGCAACAAGCTGCGCCGCGGCGAGTCGTTCCACTTCACCTGGCGCGACGACAAGAGCATCGGCGAGGGGCGCACCTCGATCTGGCTGCACCCGCACGCCTCGCTCATCTACAAGTACTACGGCAGCCGTCCCCTGACGATCAACCGCGCGTGGGGCGAGGCGCTGATGTTCACGGCGAACTCGCCGACGGGGCTGCACATCGTGCCCGAGCCGCCCGAGACGGCGGAGGGCGGCTCCGCTGTCTAGCGACGTCGAGCTGCTGGCCGACGCGGCGCGCGCTCGTCGGCTGACGTGCGCGGTCGCCGAGTCGCTGACCTGCGGCCTGCTGGCCGCCGAGGTGGGCAAGGGGCCCGAGGCGCAGGACTGGTTCGCCGGCGGCGTCGTGGCCTATCAGACCCGCGTCAAAGAGGCGGTGCTGGGTCTTCCGCCCGGGACCGACCCCTGCTCGCCCGCGTGTGCCGAGCAGCTCGCGCGCGGGGTCCGTGCGGTGCTCGATGCCGACCTGGCGGTCTCGACGACCGGAGTCGGCGGCCCCGACCCCGAGGACGGGCATCCTCCCGGCACGGTGTACCTCGGCTGGGCGACGAGGGATGCCGTCGGCCACCGGCGGCTGCGCATCGACGGCGATCCCGTGGAGGTGCTCGCGCGAACCGTCGCCGAGGCGACCGCGCTGCTGCGCGACCTGGCCGAAGGTCACACGCCGTCGAGCGTGGGCATCAGCGCGTAGAGGATCACGTCGACGTCGTGCCCGAGGCCGGGTGCGAACGCCGGGGTGCGCGACAGTTCCGCGAACCCGTTCTTCTCGAACACCGCGATCGCGCGGGCGTTGTGGGCGGGGCATCGCGCGTACAGCGGGCGCTCGGACTCGTGCGAGATGAGCAGACGCAGCGCCTGCGTCGCGACTCCGCGCCCCCACGCGTGCCGCGCGAGCCAGAAGCTCACCTCCCGGTCGCCGTCCACGGTGAAGGCGGCGATCGTTCCCGCGAACCCGCTGCTCTCGGTGACGACGAAGAGCGAGACGCGGTCGTCGGCGCGCTCGCGGGCGATCCACGCGTCGAACGCCGCCCGGTCGTCCGGCTCGTCGGTCGTGAGCGCCGCGAGCGCGATCGCCTCGGGGTCGCGCATCATCTCGAAGATGGCGTCCAGGTCGTCGTCGTCGACGTCGCGCAGCTCGATGTGCCTCACGGGTTCACCGTACCCAGCCTCGCCGGGCGCGCCAAGGGTGCGCGTGGCGCGGAGGCGGGGTCGCCGCCCGCGGCCCGACTCCGTCGTCCGCGCGTGGCGTTCGTGGTGTTCGTGGTGTGGCGCGGTGTTCGTGGTGTTCGTGGCCGGGCGTGGTCACAGCCCCGCGCCTGTTCCCGGCATCCGCGTAGGAGATTGACGGCGCGGATGCCGGGAAGTGGCGCGGTTGTGTGACGGGGCGCGGCTGCGGGGCGAGGCGCGGCGGGACGCGGAGATCGGGACGCGTCGTCGTGGTCGTGGTGGGGTTGGTCACAGGTGCGCGCCTGTTCCCGGCATCCGCGTAGGAGATTGACGGCGCGGATGCCGGGAAGTGGCGCGGTTGTGTGACGGGGCGCGGCTGCGTGGCGCGGCGCGGCGTGGCGCGGCTGCGGGGCGCGGCGCGGAGATTGGGACGCGTCGTCGTGGTCGTAGTGGGGATGGTCACAGCTGCGCGCCTGTTCCCGGCATCCGCGTAGGGAAATGACGGCGCGGATGCCGGGAAGTGGCGCGGTTGTGTGGCGGGGCGCGGCTGCGGGGCGAGGCGCCGCGCGACATTGGGGCGCGGAGGTTGGGACGCGTCGTCGTGGTGAGGGTCGCGGTCGTGGTCGCGGTCACCGTCGCGGTCGTGTGGGGGTGGTCACAGCTGCGCGCCTGTTCCCGGCATCCGCGTGGGAAGTTGACGGCGCGGATGCCGGGAAGTGGCGCGGTTGTGTGACGGCGCGGCGGCGCGGGGCGGGGCGCGGGCGGTCAGCGCAGCGTGCGCACGGCGGTGACGCCCGGCGTGACGCCGTCGGCGATGAGCTCGACGACGGCGGAGACGGGGCTGCCCGCAGCGTCGAGCGCGGCGCGGATCGGATAGTCGACCTCGAGGTGCTCCGCGCCGGCGTCGAACCGCTCATGGGCGAGCACCTCGCCGCCGAGCCGGACGATCACGCCGGAACCGGAACCGGAACCGGAACCGGAACCGGAG
>Ga0160450_100262_pt1 | contig 35462 bp, 27 predicted proteins | sample HID1975K_E1MG_FD_108257 | JGI IMG/M metagenome (GOLD analysis project Ga0160450, IMG submission 108257) | Enriched soil microbial communities from UW Madison campus, WI, USA - HID1975K_E1 MG | ecosystem: Environmental > Terrestrial > Soil > Unclassified | place: USA: Madison, Wisconsin...
ACACCAGGAAGGTGGCATCGAACGGAATGAAGCCGCCGTGCAGGGCCAGGCCATTTGCAATGGCGGTCATGCCGAACTCGCGCACGCCGTAGTACACGTAGTTGGCGTTCGGGTCGTCGGTGGCGACCGACTTGCTGGCCTTCCACAGGGTCAGGTTGGAATGGGCCAGATCGGCCGACCCGCCCACCAGTTCCGGCAGCAGCGGCGCGAACGCTTCGATGGCCAGCTGCGAGGCCTTGCGCGAGGCGATGGTCTGGCCGTCGGCCTGCACCTGGGCAATGTAGGCATCGGCCTTGGCGACGAAATCAGCCGGCAGTTCGCCGTGCGAGCGACGGGTCAGTTCCTCGGCTTCGGCCGGGAAATGCGCGGCGTACTTGTCGAACTGCTGTTCCCATTCGGCCTGGCGCAGGGTGCCGGTACCGCCGGCACGCCAGCCGGCGTAGATCTCTTCGGGGATTTCGAACGGACCGTAGTTCCAGCCCAGCTTCTTGCGGGTGGCTTCCAGCTCGTCCTTGCCCAGCGGCGCGCCGTGGCTGGACTCCTTGCCGGCCTTGCCCGGCGAACCGAAGCCGATGGTGGTGCGGCAGCAGATCAGGGTGGGCTTGTCGAACTGCGCCAGGGCGCCGTCGATGGCTGCCTTGATGCTGTCCGGGTCATGGCCGTCGACGCCGCGCACCACGTTCCAGCCATAGGCTTCGAAACGCTCGGGGGTGTTGTCGGTGAACCAGCCTTCGGTGTTGCCGTCGATGGAGATGTGGTTGTCATCCCAGAAGCAGACCAGCTTGCCCAGGCCCCAGGTGCCGGCCAGCGAGGCGGCTTCGTGGGAAATGCCTTCCATCAGGCAGCCGTCGCCCAGGAACACCCAGGTGCGGTGGTCGACGATCTCGTACTCGGGGCGGTTGTAGCGCTGGGCCAGCAGCTTCTCTGCCAGCGCAAAGCCCACGGCGTTGGCCAGGCCCTGGCCGAGCGGCCCGGTGGTGGTTTCCACGCCGGGGGTTTCATGGTGCTCGGGATGGCCGGCGGTCTTGCTGCCCAACTGGCGGAACTGCTTGAGCTGTTCGATCGGCAGGTCGTAGCCGCTCAGGTGCAGCAGCGCGTACTGCAGCATCGAGCCGTGGCCGTTGGACAGCACGAAGCGGTCGCGGTTGAACCACTTCGGGTTGTTGGGGTTGTGACGGAGATAGTCGTTCCAGAGGACCTCGGCGATATCGGCCATGCCCATCGGCATGCCGGGATGCCCGGACTTGGCGGTTTCGACCGCATCAGCGGCAAGGAAGCGGATGGCATTGGCCAACTGGCGGCGGGTAGGCTGCGTCATGGTTCTGAGAGTCGGGAGGCTCCCGCGGAGCTGCGGGCAGCCAATTGTCCCACAGACCTCCGGCGGGGTCAGGCCGGGTGTCGGCTTTCTGAATGACAATCGCCGTGTGCGGGTGCAGGGCTGTTCACGTGGGGCCTTGACCTCGTTTGGGCGTGGCGCGCGCGTCCGGGGCCCCTTGGCGGCGGGGTGACCCTTGTGCAAATGTCCCCCGGCCGCCTGCGGCGACCTCCTCCTTTACTTTGCCAAGTGCCTGCCGGCCGCGGAGGGCCCCGGACTCGCGCGTGCCACCTGATCGAAGCCGCGCTTGTTCGCCACCGTCCCGCCGTCCGTGGAAAGAAAAACGCCCCGATTCCTGACGGAACCGAGGCGTTCTGCGGGCGAATGCGCGGCAGGCCGCGCCCGCCGGGGGGTCAGTCGCGGCTGACCTGCACCGGCACCGGGCTGTCCTCGGTCTCGCCCTTGGCCACCAGGGTGGTCAGGGCCAGGTCGCCGGTGACGTTCAACGCGGTACGGCACATGTCCAGGAAGTGGTTCACGCCCAGGATCAGGCCGATGCCCAGCGGGTTGACCCCGACCATGGCGCAGATCATCGCCACCACCGGCAACGAGCCCGACGGCACGCCGGCCGTGCCGATGCCGCCGAGGATGCAGACCGCCATCACCATGATCTGCTGGCCGATGCTCAGGTCCACACCGAAGAACTGGGCCAGGAAGATCACCGTCACGCCTCGAACAGCGCGGTGCCGTTCTGGTTGGCGGTGGCGCCCACGGTCAGCACTAAGCGCGATACTTTCTGCGGCAGGCCCATCTGGTCGGCCACGCGCAGCGCGGTCGGCAGGGTGGCGTTGCTGGAGGCGGTGGAGAAGGCCATCACCGTGGCCTCCTGGGTGTCGCGGAAGAACGACAGCGGCGAACGCCCGGACAGCCACACCGCCGTGCCGTAGGTCACCACCATGTGCAGGCCCAGTGCCAGCACCACCACGCCCACGTAGGCGCCCAGGCGGATGATCAGGTCGAAGCCGAACAGCGCGGCCAGGTTGAACATGAAGCAGGCCACCGCGTACGGGGCCAGCCGGATGACCAGGTTGATCAGCGTCATCGACACTTCGAACACGCCTTCCACGGCGCGACGCAGCGGGGCGACCTTTTCCTCGTCGCTGAGCACCATGCCGATGCCGAACATCAGCGCGAAGAACATCAGCGACAGGATCGCGCCATTGTCCGATGCAGCCTGCAGCACGTTGCTGGGCACGATCGACAGCAGCATGTCCATGCCCTTGGGGGTTTCATGGATGCCGGCGACGATTTCCTTGCTGCGCTCGGCATTCTCCGAGAGCATCTGCGCGGCCACGTGCGGGTCCACCCCGGCGCCGGGCTTGAGCACGTTGACCAGCACCAGCCCGATGCCCACCGCGATGCCCGACAGCAGCACCGTGTAGGCCAGGGTCTTCCAGCCGATGCGGCCGAGCGCGCGGATGTCGCCCATCTCCGACACGCCCATGATCAGCGCCGAGAAGATCAGCGGCACGATCAGCATGAAGATCAGGTTGAGGAACAGGCCCGACAGCGGCGTGGTCACCCAGGCCATCACGCCCTTGGCGAATTCGGTCAGGCCAGGCACGCCCGGTCCGGCGGCATGCACGATCAGGCCCAGCACCAGGCCCAGCGCGAAGCCAATGCCCATTTTCCAGTGCAAGGGCAGTTTCTTGCGGGTCGTTGCGGCCTCAGTCATGTAGCAGCTTTCCTGTAAAGAATTGAACGAGCTTAGCAAAGCCGGGCGCGCAGGCCCGGCAGCACATCAGGATCCCGAAGGATATAGAGGCGCCAGCCCATTGTTTTCCGCCACCGCGGCGGCCTGCCAGTGCGGTCCGTCATGGAAGGCCCGGCGCAGCGCCTGGCGCGCGGCGGCCACGTCGCCGCCCTGGCCGGACCAGCGCACCCGCTGCATGGCCAGCAACGCCTCGCGCTGGGCCGGGTCGGCCAGCCGCGCCAGCAGGGCCTCCAGGCCCACTACCCCGCCCATGCCGGCCAGCAGCGCGATGATCTCGTCCAGCCCCTGGCTTTCCAGGGCACGGCGCAGTTCCGCACGCGACACCACGACCGCCGGCGAACCGGGCGGGCCCGGCTGCGGGGCCACGGCGGCATCCCCGCGCTGCACCCGGCGCCAGCCCCACCACAGGGTCAGCAGCCAGAGCAGGGCAAATCCCGCGGCAGCCGCGATCCAGCCCCACGGACGGGCCGGCGTTGCCGGGTCTGCCAGCGGCAGCGCGTTGGTGGCCGCGGTGGCCTCGCCCGGCAGCGCCGACCGGGTGTCCACCGGCACCGACGGAGCAGCACCGCCCACGCCCGCGGCGGCGACCTGCAGGGTCAACGCCGGCAGGGTGGCGGTGCGTGCCTCGCCAGCTTTCACGTCCCACCACGGCATGCTCGGGCCCGGCACGCGCAGGGTGCCCGGCGTGCGCGGCACGATCGAGTAGCGCCGGGTCAGCTTGAGCTGCGGCGTGTTGCCGCTGAACGTCTCATCGAACTGGGCTGGTTCGGCGAACACCTGGGCGTCGGGGCCGACGTCCAGCGCCGGCAGTTCCGGGAACTGCGCGCGGGTGGCGCCCTGGGCCACGGCTTCCACCACCACCGTGGCCGCTTCCCCGGCACGCGCCTGGGTGGGCGCGGCGGTGTACCGCAGGCGCAGGTCGTGCAGCGGCAGCCACGGCTGCGCTGCGTTGGCCGGCTGCGGCTGCACCTGCAGCGTGCGCGCTGGCGCCGTGGCGCGCAGCCGTCCGTCGCCCCCGAACATGTCATCGAAGAAGCCACCGGCAGCCCGTCCGTTGAACTGGGCCGCCGGCAGCTGCAGCGGGCCGCTGCGTTCGGGAATCAGCAGGAAGCGCCGCTCCACCAGGTTGTAGCGGCGACCATTGACCTCGCGCACCAGGCTGCGGTCCTCGCCCACCCGCTGCATCGACGCACCGGCCGGGGTGTCCAGCAGCAGTTCGCCCGACACCAGCTGCGAGGCGTAGTACAGCCGCACCACCACGCCCACGCTCTGCTGGACGTAGGGCGTGAGGTCGTCGACCTCGGTTTCCATGAATACCGCCGCATTGCCGGGAACGGCCGCCGGCGCGGCAGTGCTGGCGCCCACCTGCAGCAGCAGCGGCGCGGTGCGGTTGGCCCCCACCTGCAACGCCGGAATCTGCAGCGTGCCGGTGCGGCGCGGCGACAAAGCCACTGCGTACAGATTGCGCGCGGTGGTGCCGCCCGTGCCCCATTGCATCTGGCGGCTGCTGGTCTGCCCGCTGAGCTCGAAATCGGCGCGCAGGGGCGTGTAGTCCGGTGCGCCGGCCGCATCACTCTCGATGTTGAGGGTGACCGTGTCGCCGTCGCTGATCTGCGCGCGGTCGAGCCAGGCACGGGTCTGCGCCTGCGCCCAGCTGCTCGCCGCCAGCAGCAGCCAGCAGCAGCCGCGCATCCAGCGTCGCGTGGTCGAATCGGTGCTCATCGTCCTTCCCGTTTCCTGCGTTCGTTTTCGAGTTGGAACTTGGCGCGCAACAGGCTGCCCGGATCATCCGGCACCCGTCGCATCCACGCTTCCACGGCCTGGCGCTGCTCGCGCTGCTGCGGGGTTTCCGCGGCCTGCCGCTGCGCCGGGGTGTCCTTGCCGTCCTTGCCCTGCCGCTGCAGTGCCTGCTGCATCTGCTGGCGCTGGGCCGCATCGGCCTGGGCCTGCGCGGCGGGATTGGGCTCGGGGTTGCCGGCGTCCTGCGTGTCCTTGCCCTGCGCCGGCGTCCCCGGCGGCTGGCCGGGGTTCTGCTGCCCGGGCTGTTTCGGCGGCTGGCCGGCATCCTTGCCCGGTTGGCCCTGCCCCTGCGACGGCGGGGAGGTGGGCGGCTGCTTGCCCTGGCCGTCCTTCGGGGGTGCCGACGGCGGCTTGCGCCTGCGTGCGGCGTCCACCGCCGCGCGGTTGGCGACCGCATCGGGCATGCCCGGGGTTTTGCGCAGCGCCTTGTCGTAGGCGTCGATCGCAGCGTCGTACTGGCCCTGGCGGGCCAGCGCGTTGCCCAGGTTGTACCAGCCGGCGTCGCTGTCGATGCCCTCGAACTGCGCCTGGGCGGCCTTGAAGTCGCCCCGCCGGTACGCCTCCACCCCGGCCCCCAGTGCCTGCTGGTCCACCTGGTCGGCACGCTTCCACCAGGTGCCTTCGGCGGCCTGCGCGGGGGTGGGCAAGGCCAGCGGCGCGGCCAGGCAGGCCACCAGCACCACGGCCAGGGCGCGTCGGCGGAACGCCCACAACCCCAGCAGCATCAGCGGGGGCAGCAACCAGAAGCCTTCGTCGCGCCACGCCAGTCCATTGCCGTCGCGGCGATCCTCCCTGCTTGCCCGCGGGGTCAGCACGCCCAGTGCGCGCAGATCGCCGTCGTCGCTGGCCATCCGCGCGTACTGGCCGCCACCCGCGCTGGCCACCGTGCGCAGGGAGGCTTCTTCCAGCTGTGCCTGGGCAATCTGCCCGTCACCGCTTCGATAGGCGGCGCCGTTCGGCGTGCCCACGCCGAGCACCGACACCGTGACGCCCTGCCGTCGCGCTGCCGCGGCCGCGCTCGCGGCGGCGGCGTCGGCACGATCGGTGAGCAGCAGGATGTCGCCGCTGCGTGCGCCAGACTGCTGGAGCAGGAGCACGGCCGCATCCAGCGCGCGCTCGGCGCGCTGACCGTCGCGCGGCATCACGTCCGGGCCCAGCGCATCCAGATACAGCGCCACGTTGGCGGTATCGGCAGTCAAGGGCGCCACCGTGTACGCATCGTCGGCGTACACCAGCAGCGCAACCTCGCCGCCGTTACGCTCGCGCAGCAGCGCGGCCAGCTTGGCCCGCGCCTGCAGCAGCCGCGACGGGGGAAGGTCGGTAGCGGTGATCCGCGACGACAGGTCCAGTGCGACGACCAGCGGCGCCGGCGATTGCCACAAGGGCTGCGCTACCTGCCGCCAGCTGGGGCCTGACAACGCCACCACGGCAAGCGTCCACCCCAGCAGCAGCGCCACCAGGCCACCCCAGGCACGCTGCCCACCGGCCACCAGCAGGTGACGCAGCAGATGCGCATCCACGGCACCGTGCCAGGCACTGCCGCGGCGGCGGCGCCAGTACCAGAGGGCGGCGATCAGCGGCAGCGCCAGCAGCAGCCACAGCGCGTGCGGGCGCACCAGGTGCAGTGCGTTCCAGTCCATGTTCATGCCCACCGCCTCGGCAGCAGCCATGCCAGCCCGGCCAACAGCAGCGACAGCGCCAACGGCCAGGCATACCGTTCGATGCGGGGCCGCACCGCCGGCCCGGCCGACACCACCGGTTCAAGCCGCTGCAGTTCGGCATAGATGCCCGCCAGCTCGTCGGTGTTGCGCGCACGGAACGCGCGGCCGCCGGTGAGCGAGGCGATCTTCTGTAGGGTGGCTTCGTCGACAGGATCCTCGCCCGGCGCGATCTGCACCCCGAACAGGCTGAAGCCGCCGTCGCCGCCGAAGGCCACCGTGTACACGCGCACACCTTCGGCCTTGGCCAGTTCTGCTGCGCGCAGCGGTTCGAGCACGCCGGCGTTGCTCACCCCGTCGGTGAGCAGGATCAGCACGCGCTGCCCCTGCGGCTGTTCGCGCAGGCGTTTGACCGCCAGGGCGATCGCATCGCCGATGGCTGTCTCCCGCCCGGCCAGGCCGACGACGCTGTCACCCAGCTGCAGGCGCACGCTGGCCAGGTCACTGGTCAGCGGGGTCAACGTGTAGGCGCGTTCGCCGAAGATCAGCAGACCGACCCGGTCACCGGCACGCCGGTCGAGGAAATCGGCCAGCACCGCCTTGGCGGCCGTCAGACGGTCCACCACCTGGTGGCCGAGCAGCATGTCGGCCTCGCTCATGCTGCCGGACACGTCGACGGCCAGCATCATCTGCCGGCCCTGTTGCGGCGGCGTCACCGCCTCACCCAGTTGCTGCGGGCGCGCGGCAGCCACGCACAGGCAGACCCAGGCCAGCCACAACACCAGCCGCCCCAGCCCGAACGAACGCCCCCCCGCCGTGACGCCCAGGGCCTGCAACTGCGCCGCCGCATACGGCACGCGCAGCGCGGCAGCGGCGGCGCTGCGCTGTGGCCACCCGTGCATCAGCACCGGCAACGGCAGCGCGGCCAGCATCCACGGCCAGGCCAGCGTGTCCAGCCATGCCAGCCAGCTGGGCAACCAGGCAGCCCAGTGTTCGGGTATCTGCATCGCGATCATCGGCCACGCCCCGACATCAGCCCGAGGAAGCGCCGGCGCGCCAGCACCCGTAGCCGCGTGGCGGCCTCGGCGTCCACGCGGGGGCGGTAACCGCCGTCCAGCAGGAGCTGGCCATCGCCATCGGAGAAGGCGCGGCTGCCGGGCTCATCAAGGAATTCGAGCCAGGCCTGGCCCTGCAGCAGCTCGGCACCGGGTTGATGGGTACGCGCGGCACGGCGCAGCAGCGCGGCGATCGCGGCCACTTCATCCACCGGGGTGGCGGCCAGCGCAACGCCGTCGTCGAACAATCGCATCCAGCGCTGTTCGCGGCGACGGCGACGTGCCCGCCACCACCACAGCAGCGCCACGACAGCCAGCAGCGCCACCAGCACCAACCACCAGCCTGGGGCCGGCGGCCACCACGGCGGCGCCGGCGGCAGGTGCACATCGCGCAGCGGCAGGTTGCTGGCCGCGCTCATGCCACCACCGCCGAGGGCATCGGGGTCAACCAGCAGTCGCTGGCGTCATCGGTAGCCACCACGTGCACCTGGATGCGGCGCGACGACAGTTGCTTCTGCAACGCCTCCAACGGTGCCACGAAGCGCGCGCGCCAGTGTTCGCGGACAGCGGCCCGGTCCAGGTCGAGCGTCACGCGGCGACCCTGCGACAGGAACGCCAGCGGTGCCGAGGGCGGCGCCAGTTCCAGCGGGTCCACCAGGAGCATCACCACCACTTCATGGTGCATTGCCAGGGCGGTCCAGCGTGCAACGCTGATGGCCGCGGCCTGGCCGGGGTCGGCCAGCACCACCACGCGCGCACCCGGCCGCAGCAGGCGGGCGGCATGTTCCAGTGCACGATCCAGGCCGGCATCGTCGGCGGGCGGTTGTGCGTACCAGCGGGTCAAGGCATCCAGCACGCGCAGGACGCCGCGGGTGCCACCGGCGGGCGGCACCGGCGCTTCAACCGCACTCCCGCGCAATGCACCGAGGCGGTCGCCCTGGCGCTGCGCCAGCCAGGCGGCAATCGCGCCGACGCGCGCGGCCTGCACCGACTTGAAGCGCACCCGCGTGCCGAAATACAGCACCGGGTCGGTGTCGGCCACCAGCAGGGTCAGGCGCTCGCGCTCGGCCTGGAACAGCTTGGTATGTGCGCGCCCGGTGCGGGCGGTGACCCGCCAGTCGATGTGGCGTGCGTCGTCGCCCGCCACGTACTCGCGCGACTCGGCGTACTCCATGCCGCGCCCCCGCATCGGCGCGGGCGCGCTGCCGGCATGGCCCAGCCGGCCACGCCGGGCCGGCGCCAGCCGGTGTGCGTTGCGCCGCAATGCGACCAGTTCGGCCAGGCTGGGGCGCAGGCCGTCGCCGTTGGTCGCGCCTGCCTCGCTGCCCACGTTGGCGTCCATCGGGATCAGGGCGCCGGCACGCGGGCCAGCAGTTCGGCCACCAGGCGGTCGCCGTCCCAGCCTTCGGCGGTGGCTTCGTAGCTGGGCAGCACGCGGTGCCGCAGCACGTCCGGGGCCACGCTGCGCACGTCATCGGGGGTGACGAAGTCGCGGCCGGCAAGCCAGGCACGCGCACGCGCGCAGCGCTCCAGCGCAATCGAGCCACGCGGGCTGGCGCCCCAGGCGATGCGACGGGCCAGCGCCGGGTCGTAACGCGCGGCGTCGCGGGAGGCCAGCACGATTTCGATCAGGTAGCGCTCCAATGCCGGCGCCATGTGCAGCGACAGCACCGCCTTGCGGGCGTCGAACACATCCTGCAGCGGCATCCGCGCCGGGGCCGGCGGCGGCGTGCCCAGGGCGTCCCGCGCACGCTCGCGCGCCAGGCGAAGGATCTCCGCTTCGGCATCGGAGTCGGGATAGCCGATGCGCACATGCATCAGGAAACGGTCCAGCTGCGCTTCGGGCAGCGGGAAGGTGCCTTCCTGCTCGATCGGGTTCTGCGTGGCCATCACCAGGAACAAGGCTGGCAACGCGTAGGTGTGGCGGCCCACGGTGACCTGGCGTTCGCCCATCGCCTCCAGCAGCGCGGACTGCACCTTGGCCGGGGCGCGGTTGATTTCGTCGGCCAGCAGGATCGGGTGGAAGATCGGCCCCGGCACGAACTCGAAGCGGCCCTCCTGCGGGCGCCAGATCTCGGTGCCGGTCAGGTCGGCCGGCAACAGGTCCGGGGTGAACTGCACGCGCGAGAAGTCCGCCTCCAGGCGCGCGGCCAGCGCGCGGATGGCGGTGGTCTTGGCCAGCCCCGGGGCGCCTTCGACCAGCAGGTGGCCATCGGCCAGCAAGGCGGTCAGGAGCCGATCGACCAGCGCCGCCTGGCCGACGATCTCACCGGCCAGGGCATCGCGCAGGGCGCGGAAGCCGTCGTGCAGGCGAGAGACCTCATGTTCGACCGACGGCGTGACCGCCCCGGGGAGCGCATCGGGAAGTGGGGGAATGGAATTCATGGAGACTAGGACCAGCGCCAGGGAAATCGGTTCCCCACTATCATCGCAGCCTGCTGCTGCGCCTGCATCAAGGCGGGATGAACAGGAATCGCGCGCATGCAAGCGCTGCAGGACGCGGCCATCGGCGCGCGCTCAGCGGGCGAAGACCTGGGTGGCAGAACCCGCTGGGCTCGCCCCCAAACGCAGAAGGGCCGCACAGGGCGGCCCTTCAACACGCATCAGCGCGGCAGGGATTCAGTCGGCGCGCTTTGCAACCCGCAATACCTTCGGGGTCACGAAGACCAACAGCTCGGCCTTGTCCTTGTTGCGGCTACGCTTCTTGAACAGGTTGCCCAGGAACGGCACGTCGCCCAGGAACGGCACCTTGTTGATGCTGTTGCGGTCGGTGAACTCGTACACGCCACCGATGACGACGGTCTGGCCGTCCTCCACCAGCACGGCCGTGTTCACTTCGCGGCGATTGATCGTCGGCACTTCACCGTACCCCTGCAGACGGATGTAGCTCTCGACTTCATCCTTCTTGACCGACATGTTCAGGAACACGCGGTTGTCGTTGGTGATGGTCGGGGTGACCTTCAACTCCAGCACCACTTCCTTGAACTGCACGTTCGGCGTTGCGGCACCACCGCTGCCGCCACCGGTGATGGTGACGTAGGCGATTTCCTTACCCTGCTTGATCAGTGCTTCGCGCTGGTTGGTGGTCACCACGCGCGGGTTGGAGATCAATTCGCCACGCGACTCCTGCTGCATGGCCGACAACTCCACGTCCAGCAGGTAACCGGCGTTGAGGATCGACAGTGCCAGCGAACCCGGGTTGGAGGCGGCCGCGACGGGCAGGTTCCAGTTGAGGTTGTTGCCGCTCAGCGTGTTCGGCGTCCGCACGGGTATTGCGCCCGTGCGGCCACCGGCCTCCCATGCCGCCACGTCGCGGGCGTACTGGGTGGCATTGGTGGAATTGCTGGTGGCGTTTGCGTGATTCTGATCAACGTTGCCGCCGAAGTACACGTTGTCGCGCGCACCGCTGATACCGAACTTGGCGCCCAGTTCCCGGGCGAACGAATCGGTGGCGATGACGATGCGGCTTTCGATCAATACCTGGTCGACCGGGCGGTCGATCACGTTGATCAGCTCGCGCATGCGCGCCAGCTTCTTCGGGATGTCGCTGATCATCAGCGTATTGGTGCGCTCGTCGGCAACGATGCGACCCCGCGAGGACAGGAAGCCGCTGTCTTCCTGCGAACTGCTGCCGCTGCCACCACCGCCGCCACCGCCACCGCCGTTGCCGCCGATGCCCTTGGCCTCGGTCAGCGCTTTGAAGATCTGCGCGGCGTTGTGGTAGTTGATCTGGATGTAATCGGTGACCAGGTCTTCGCGGTTCTCGATCGCGATCCGCGCGTCTTCCTTGTCCTGCTCGAACTTGGCCAGTTCCGGCTGCGGGGCGACCCATACCACGCCGCCTTCGCGACGCTTGTCCAGGCCCTTGGCGCGCAGCACGATGTCCAGCGCCTGGTCCCATGGCACGTTGACCAGACGCAGGGTGACGTTGCCTTCAACGCTGTCGGAGGCCACCACGTTCAGGTTGGACTCTTCGGCGATCAACTGCAGCACGGTGCGCACCGGCACGTCCTGAAAGTTGAAGGTCACCGGCTTGCCGCTGTACCCGCGCTGGGCAATGGCGGTGGCCGCCTGGGTCACGGTGGTGGCATTGATCGCGCCGGTGGCCGGGGCCTCCTTGCGCGGGCTGATCTCCACCACATACTCGTTGCCGGTCTGGTAGGCCAGCGACTCGAACGCGGTATTGGTGTTGAGCACCAGCTGGGTGCCGCCGCCGTAGGGCTTGGGATCGATGCGCTGCACCGGCGTGGCGAAATCGACCACGTTGATCGACTTCTGCAGGTTCTCCGGCAGGCGCACGTTGCCGACGTCGATCACCACGTTGTTGCCCTGGGTGCGAAGGTCGGGGCTGGCGCCCTTGCCGTCGAACTGCAGGATCAACCGCCCGGCGCCGTCGTCACCGCGCTTGAAATCGATCTTGGATACCGACAGCGAAGCCGGCGCGGTGATCGGCGCGGCGCTGGCGGCAGGCTGCGGAGCCGCTGCGGCGGGCGTGGCCGCCAACAGCGTGCCATTGGCCACCATGAGCGCGACTCCCAGCGCGCACAGGTGGATCAGCTTCGGGCGCCTGTCGGGACGCTGCCGCATGGCATTGGAAAAGGTCATCGTGCTATCCCCGTAATCATTCATTGATCTTCAAGCGCAAGCGATGCAGGCCGTTCCAGCCAGCCGCCCGCGCCATCCGGCACCAGTTCAATCAGTTCGATCCGGTCTTCGAAGACCCCGGTCACCCGGCCGTCGCTCTGCCCCAGATAGACGCCCGGACGCACCCGATAGGTGACCTTGTCCGGCGCCATCACCAGAGCGACCAGCCCGCCGCCCCGGCCGAGCGAACCCACCATGTCCAAGGCATCCAGCGGGAAGGCTTCCAGCGGTTCCTTGCGGCGGTTCGGGTCCGGACGCAGCCCCGACCCGCCCTGCGGATTGGTCCAGGCGTCGGTGAACGGATCCCGCATCCCCTGCGCGGAATACTCGAACGTTTCAAACTGCTGCATCACCGGCAGTGGCTCAAGCGGGGGCGCCGGGCGCGCACGCACGTCCTCCACCCACTTTTCCAGGTTCGGCGCATCGCCCGGGGTACTGCTTATCCCGCGTGCGCAACCGGCCAGCAGTGCCAGCACCAGCAACCCGCATACCCGTGCGGTCATCCCCAGGCTCATGGCGTGCCTCCGGGCTTGGCGGTCTTGTCGGCGGCGGCCGCCTTTTCCTGCGCTTCCATTTCCAGCTCGTCCAGGTAACGGTAGGTCTTGACCGTGCCCGACAGCTCCAGCGCACCGCTGCGCGCGGTGATGCCGGTCTTGGGATCCTTGGGCTTCAGGTTGATGTCGTGCATGGTCAGGATGACCACGCGCGGCAGCGAGGCCACGCCACTGACGAACGCACCGAACTGGTGGTAGCTGCCCACCATGCGCAGGGCGATCGGCTTTTCGGCGTAGAACTCCTTGGGCTGCTCGGCACCGGGCTGGAACAGCTCATTGACCAGGCCGCTGGACAACGCGGTCTGCGAGATGTCGATGATCAGGTCCGGCATTTCGGTCTTGCTGGGCAGCTGGCGCAGCATCTGCTGCAGCACCTGCTCCATCTGGGCCAGCTGCTGCTTGAGCGGCGCCAGGTTGACCGCACGCCCCTGCTCCTTGACGAACTCTTCCCGCAGGCTGCTTTCGGTGTTTTCCAGCGAGGCCAACTCTTCACGCTTGCCGCTGATCAGGGCGAACCACGCCAGGAACACGATCAACAGCGAGAGCAGCGCGCAGAACACCACTTTGGCCTGTTGCGGCCAGTTGCCGATGTTGTTGAAGTCCAGCTCTTTGAGATTCATCTTCTGGCTCATGCGCCCCCCTTCTGCGGCGTACTGGACGCCGCCGGTTGTGCAGGCGCGGCGGGCGGTGCGATGCGGCTGCCCGACGGCTTGGCCGGCTCGGCGGCCGGCGCCGTGGCGGGCGCAGCAGCGGGCGGGGCCGAGGTCGGCGCGGGACCGGGCGACAGCGGGGCCACCGGCGCGGCGGCCGGGTCAGCCGGGGCGGCGGCAGCATCGGCCGGCACCACCACGCTGCCATCGGCATTGATCCCGTTCACCGGCTCGCTCTGGGCCGGCAGGGTGACCTTGACCTCGAACATGTACGGCAAGGCGCTGATGTCACTCAGCGTGGTCGGGCCGTCCTTGCCGGGCTCGGGCTTCTTGGCCTCGATCACCGACAGTTCCGGCTTGCTCATCCAGCCCGAACTTTCCAGGTTGCGCATGTAGGCGCTGACCCGGGCGTTGGACTGGGTGCGCCCTTCCAGGGTGAGGATGTCACCTTCCTGCTTGAGCGAGGTCAACACCACGCCGTCGGGAATGGTGCGCACCAGCGCATCGAACAGGTGGACCATCTGCGAGCGCTTGGCCTGCAGTTCCTCGATCACCTTCTTGCGCGCCAGCAGGCGGTCCTTCTGGCGATCCAGGCGGTCGATCTCCTTGTTCTGCTCCTTGACCTTGGCGATCTCGGTCTGCAGGAAGGCATTGCGCTCGCCCTGCCCGCTGACCTGCCGGTCGTAGTAGAACCAGATCAACAGCGACAGCAGCACGCCGCCGATGGCCGCCACCCCGAGCATGCCGTAGAAGTCACGCTGGCGTTGCTTGCGCCGCTCGGCGCGCCACGGCAATAGATTGATTCTTGCCATCAGTCAAAGCTCCTCAGCGCCAGACCGGTGGCAATCATCAGCGCCGGGGCGTCCTGGGCCAGGGCATGTGCCTGTACCTTGGGACCCAGGGTCATCTGTGCCAGCGGGTTGGCCACCACGGTGGCCACGCCCAGCTGTTCTTCCACCATCTCCGGCAGGCCGGCCAGCGCAGCGCACCCGCCGGCCAGCACGATGTGGTCCACGCGGTTGAATTCGCTACCGGCATAGAAGAACTGCAGCAGGCGGCTGATCTGCTGGACCGTGGCCTCCTTGAACGGCTCCAGCACTTCCATCTCGTAGCTTTCCGGCAGCCCGCCCTGGCGCTTGGCCAGGCCGGCCTCCTCGTAGGTGAGGCCGTAGCGGCGCATCACTTCGTCGGTCAGCTGCTTGCCGCCGAACACCTGTTCGCGGCTGTACAGGCTCCGCCCGCCGCGCAGGACGTTCAGGGTGGTCATGGTGGCACCGATGTCCACCAGGGCGACCACGCCATCGCTGGCGATCGGCAGCTCGCTGGCGACCAGGGCAAAGGCGTTCTCGACCGCGAAGGCCTCCACGTCCATGACCCGGGCGGTCAGCCCGCCGAGCTCCAGCGCCGACTGGCGCAGCTCCACGTTCTCCGACCGCGACGCCGCCAACAGCACCTGGACCATTTCCGGGTTGTTGGGGATGGCACCCAGCACCTCGAAGTCGAGGTTCACTTCCTCGATCGGGTACGGGATGTAGTTGACCGCCTCGAGCTCGACCTGGGCTTCCATGTCGTTCTCGTCCAGGTCGGCCGGCATCGGGATCAGCTTGGTGATCACCGCCGAGCCGGCGACGGCTGCGGCAGCGTGCCGGGCCTTCGTACCGGAACGGTTCACGGCGCGGCGGATAGCCTCACCCACGGCCTCCACTTCCACGATGTTCTTTTCCACGACCGCATTCGGCGGAAGTGGTTCCACAGCGTAATGTTCCACGCGGAAACGATTGCCACTGCGGGAAAGCTGCAAGAGCTTTACTGCAGTCGAGCTGATGTCGACGCCAATAAGCGGCGACTGGCTTTTTGGGATAAGCCCCACGGTTTCTCCCCTGCCGACGGGCACTTGGACGCATAACCTGCGCCCGCGCATTAATAACGTTTTTTTTGCAAACCGCAACCATCACGCAGTGAAACGTGCACTACCGCACGTTTCACGGCTCCCCAGACGGTCGTCGATCTGCGCTCCCCGGGAACAACCCCAGCCGTTCCCTTGCGTAATCTATACTCTGCGGCCACGAAATTCGCAATCGGAATCTGTCACTGATGACACGCTTTCGCCGCTGGCTGCGCTGGTTGCTGGTCGCCATCCTGGTCCTGGGCCTGATCGGCGCCGCCGTCGCAGGTGGCCTGTACTACGCCATTTCCTCCAAGCTCCCGGACGTGCAGACCCTGCGCGACATCGAGATGCAGGAGCCCATGTACGTGTATGCCAGCGATGGCAAGCTGATGGCCGTGTTCGGCGAGTCGCGGCGCGTACCGATCACCATGAAGGAGGTCCCGGAACGTCTCAAGCAGGCCTTCCTGGCCACCGAGGACGCCCGCTTCTACGAGCATGGCGGGGTGGACTACAAGGGCATCGGCCGCGCGGTCTGGCTGCTGGCCACCACCAACGACAAGCGCGTGCCGGGCGGGTCCACCATCACCCAGCAGGTCGCCCGCCAGTTCTTCCTGAGCTCCGAGTACAGTTACACCCGCAAGCTGGCCGAGATCCTGCTGGCGCGCAAGATCGAGTCCGAGCTGAGCAAGGACGAGATCTTCGAGCTGTACCTGAACAAGAGTTTCTTCGGTAACCGCGCCTACGGCGTGGCCGCCGCGGCAGAGTTCTACTACGGCAAGAAGCTGGGCGAGCTGGACCTGGATGAAATGGCCTCGCTGGCCGGCATCCCCAAGTTCCCGTCCTCGGGCAACCCGATCAGCAACCCCGAACGGGCCCGCGAGCGCCGCGACTTCTATGTGCTGCAGCGCATGGCCAGCCTGGGCTTCATCAGCCAGGCCGAGGCCGATGCCGCCAAGGCGGTACCGATGCACGCCAGCGCGCATGAGCCGCCGGTGCAGGTGGAAGCGCCCTACGTGGCCGAACTGGTCCGCCAGGAAATGATCGCCCGCTTCGGCGGCGACGTGGTCAACAAGGGCTACCACGTCACCACCACCATCAATGCCGAGCTGCAGACCGCGGCCAACATCGCCGTGCGCGATGGCCTGCGGGTGTACGACCACCGGCATGGCTGGCACGGCGTGGAGCAGCACTTCGAGGTGCCGGCCGATGCCGATGCCAAGGCGCTGGCGGCCAAGCTGGCCGGCATTCCGGCCCAGTCCGGGCTGCTGCCGGCGATCGTGGCCTCCACCGCCGCCGACGGCAGCGCCACCGTGGTGCTGGCCAACCGCAGCGAACTGGTGCTGCCCGTCGCGGCCAGCCGCTGGGTCAACAAGACCCCGGCCAAGCTGCTGACCCGGGGTGACCTGGTGCGGGTACGCGCGGGCGACAAGGAAGGCGAATGGCTGATCGACCAGATCCCGCGCGGTCAGTCCGCGCTGGTCTCGCTGGATGCTGAAAGCGGCGCCCTGAAGGCCCTGGTGGGCGGCTTCAGCTTCTCCGGCAACAAGTTCAACCGCGCCACCCAGGCGCGCCGCCAGCCGGGCTCGAGCTTCAAGCCGTTCATCTACGCGGCCGCCTTCGACAAGGGGTTCAACCCCGCCTCGATCGTGCTCGACGCCCCGGTGGTGTTCCGCGACCGCCGCGGCAAGACCTGGTCGCCGCAGAACGACGGCGGCGGTTTCCGTGGTCCGATGCGCCTGCGTGAAGCGCTGGTGCAGTCGCGCAACCTGGTCTCGGTCCGCCTGCTCGACGGCATGGGCGTGGATTACGCGCGCAAGTACATCAGCGAATTCGGCTTTGCCGAAGCCGAGCTGCCGCCCAACCTGTCGATGTCGCTGGGTACTGCGTCGGTGACCCCGTTGTCGGTGGCGCGCGGCTACGCCGTGTTCGCCAACGGTGGCTCGCGGGTGGACACCTGGGTGATCGACCAGGTGACCGACCGTGACGGCGTGGTGGTGTTCAAGGAAAACCCGGCGATGGCCTGTCGCGACTGCGCCGGCACCAGCGGCGGCGCGCCGGTGAGCCAGGTGGTGGACGGCTTCAACTTCGGCGCCCCTGCCGCCCCGGCCACCGCCGCGACGGCCAAGCCGCAGCAGGCCGCCGAACCGGTCGAACCGGCCAAGCCGGCGAACCCGGATGCCAAGGTGGCCCCGCGCGCGATCGACGCCCGCACGGCCTACCAGCTGGTCTCGATGATGCGCGACGTGGTCCAGCGCGGTACCGGTACGGCCGCCAAGGTGCTTGGCCGTGAGGACGTGGGCGGCAAGACCGGCTCGACCAACGACCACCGCGACGCCTGGTTCTCCGGCTTCGGCGGGCCCTATGCCACCACCGTGTGGGTCGGCCGCGACGACTTCCGCTCGCTGGGCTACCGCGAGTACGGCGGCAAGGCGGCCCTGCCGATCTGGATCGACTACATGCGCGCCGCGCTGAAGGACACCCCGATCGCCAAGAACGATCCGCCCTCGGGCATGGTCCAGGCCACGCTCAACGGCGCCACCGAGTGGGTCAAGGTGGAGGACATGGACAAGATCGAGGACTTCAGCTTCGACACCCATGTGCAGCAGGCGGACGACGCCGCGTTCGATATCTTCTGACCGCAGGTGCCGGGTATGCCCCGGCACCGCGGACGGGCGGAGGCCGGGCATTGCCCGGCCTTTTTTTGTCTGCCGGCTGCGCATGGCCGGCTCCACCTCCGCCTACGCGCCGTCCCCGGGTAGAGCTACCCCATGGGTGGCTGCCTCCGAATCCGGCATCACGCGCAGCCACCCATGGGGTGGCTCTACCGCCTTGTCACATCGCCGGTGTACATTGCCGTGCAGGTCGCACAGGAGTACCGGTCATGCATCGAGCCCGTCAGCATGCAGCCACCCAGACCCGCGAGCGCCGCCACCGGCTCGCCCATGAAGCGGCCCGGTTGATGGCCGAGGGTGGCATCCGCGACTACCACCAGGCCAAGCTCAAGGCGGCGGCCCGGCTGGACATCCACGATGATGCCTCCCTGCCCCGCAACGCCGAGATCGAGGACGCGCTGCGCGAGTATCAGCGCCTTTTCGCCGGGCCCGACCACGGCAGCCAGCTGCGCCAGCGTCGCGAGGCGGCATTGCGTGCGATGGAGTTCCTGGACCGGTTTGCGCCGCGCCTGTGCGGGCCGGTGCTCGAGGGCACCGCCGACGCCAACAGCCCGGTGCAGCTGCAGGTCCACAGCGACGACGCCGATGCGGTGCAGCGCCACTTCGACGAACACGGCATCCCCGCCGAACTGCGCACCCGCCGCCTGCGGCTGGACCGCGAGCGTGTGCTGGACGTGCCGGTATGGGTGTTCAGCGCCGAAGACCTGACCTTCGACATTGCGGTACTGCCCTACGACGCCCTGCGCCAGCCGCCGCTGTCGGCGATCGATGAGAAACCGATGCGGCGTGCGTCGGTGGCGCAGCTTCGCCAGGTGTTGGCGGAGGCGGAGATTGCCGGGTACCTGGCCCCTGACCCGTGATGGGCGCAGGGGCGCTGTGTAGCTTTACCAGCCCAACAGGCCGCGCTCGAATGCACCCGGCTTGAGCTGGGTGTAGAAGGCATCGAGGAAGATGTTCGGGTTGGGCTCGCCGCGGATCTTCGCTGCCACCGCCGGAACCCGCACCGTCTCGATAACCTCCCACAGTTCCGCTGCAGGCATCGAGTACGAGCTGTCCGGCATCGCGAAGCGTGCCGTGGGCGGTAGTGCGCCGTCCATGGTCCTGGCCACCGCTTCAATGAGCGCCTCCGTCGATACCTTTTCGCGCGGCCGGCGGCGCACCGTCTGCGCGAACATCAATTCCGAGAAGATCCAGGGCGAACCGGTGTACGCCCTCCCCTCCACGTAGTCGTCGATCCGGACCGCCTTGCTGTCCAGGAACAGCAGCAACTCTGCCTGGTCGATCATGCGCTGCAGCGCGACGTTCAAGATCATGTACATGCTCGCGGCCGTTCGCGTGACACGCGCGTAGTAGAACGTATCCGGCTTGCCGGGAATGACTGAACGGATCTTGTCCACTTCATGCAGCAGCGTGTATACATCCCCCCACACGCAGGAATCGACAAAGACCTTCAATCCCAGGCTTTCCAGATGCACGGCCAGTGCAACCACCGCGTCGTGGTCCTGGTGGGTGTGCGACAGGAAGACATCGGCGGTCTCGGTCGGGAACAGATCGCTGGCGACGGCCTCGGCATCGAGCAGATTCTCATCATTGAGGATGTAGTCCCGGATCCTGACCAGGCGGTCCCGGTTGCGGGTCTTGAAGCTGTCCATCGCCACGCCATCGGCGTACAGCGTCAGTGCGTCGAAGCCGGTGATTCTTGCATCCAGAAGCATGCGCGTTCCTTCTCGTGTTTTTTGGGGAGTGGCATGGGTCCAACCGGGTGCCAGCGGAGGTCATGTCCAGCCAAGCAGCTGCTTTTCCTGCTGGCTCAGCGGCAGCTTTCCGTACAGGTGATCCAGGAAGACCGGGTGGTCGTGCCGGTAGGAGGCGGCCGGAAATCCCGTGGTATCGGCTATCGCACGCTCCAGCACCTCCCACGCCAGGATGTGGGGTGCCTCCGGCGCGCCGAACAGCGCACGTTGCCCGCCTGCGACCGCCTTCAAGGCATCCAGCGTCAGCCGCGGACGACCACGCCGCGGCAGGTGCCGGGCAAACGTGAGTTCGGAGAACACCCAGGGGGCGCCGGCATGACGGCCGTCGTCCATCCACGTCTGCCCGTGCGTCGGCTCACCTTCCAGGTGCAGGAAAAGCTCGCAGCCATCGATCAACCGCTGCAGCATGGCGTTGAGCGCCATGCAGACATTGGCCGAAGCGGGTGTTGCCTTGCCCGGATGTAGAACGTGCACGCCTGCCAAACGGCGGCGTTCGCACAGCACCTGGTCCATCTCCCGCTGCAATGCATCCACTGTGCGCCACAGACAGGAATCCACGAAGACGCTCACGCCCAACCGCTCCAGCATCACCGCCAGCTGCAGCACCTGCTGGCGATCCACCGCGCCGTGTGACAGGAACACATCGGCCTGCAGCGCGGGCAGCGCTGTCCGCTGCGCCGACGCGGTATCCAGCAGGTTGTTGCTGTTCAACAGACAGGCAGCCACGTCCTGCGCGGCCAGACTACACCGCGCCTGGAAGGCTGCCGTGGCCGCCGGGTCCACCTTCAACGCGGCGTCGGCGAAATCCCGTACCCGAAGCTTCAGCAGCATGCGCGTGCCTCCTGGACGAACAGGTACGCCAGCACGACGGCCGCCACCAAGGGCGGGTGGAACGCCAGCACCGTGGGCCGGCATAGCACCCTCAGCAACGGCTCGCGCACGGCGGCCAGCCGCGCGCCGTCGATGCGATAGGCAATCAGCTGTGCCAGCGGCGCATCGCTCGCCGCGTTGTACAGGCGCACGAAGGCGCGTTCCTGCTGCAGGAAGAACGCATGGAAGCCCATGAACAGCCCGCCCGGCAGCACGAACAGCGCCCAGTGAAAGGTCACCTGATCGCCGAGCGAGCAGGCCAGCAGCGCGGTCAGCACCGCTACGCTACCCGCCTTCATCGCCGTGGCGTTGTTCGCGAGCCTCGCAATGACACCCTGCAGGAACGCGAGATAGCCCAGACGCCACGCGATCTGGTCGCTGATGTTCTCCATCGAAATCCCCTTGTGATGCAACGGACAGGGCACCGCACGGGTGCCCTGCCCCGCCGCTTACCAGCCGATGCCCACGCCGAGGCCCACGCTCTGCTCACCGCTGTTGGTGAACGCCCCATTGAGGCTGAAGGTGGCCGAGCCGCGTTCGTTGAGCACCCGCTGGTAGCCCACCGCCATGGCCGATTCGCCATCGCTGTAGCCCACGCCCGCACCGAGGCGGTTGTAGGTGGCCAGGCCGGCGGTATTCATCGCCATCGCGGTCTGCGCACTGCTCATCGCCGCCATGCGGTTGAAGCGCTTGTCCATCTTGTCCAAGCGGCGTTCGAACGTGCTGATCGCCCCATCGGTGTACTCGTTGGCGCGGGCCAGCATCTTTTCCAGCTCGGCGGTATCGACCTGCGGCGTCGGCGCCGGGGCGTCGGCCGGCGCAGGCGTGCCACCGCCGTCAGCGCTGGCGATGCCGCCACCGGCACGGCCTGCAGAAGCCGCCGCCGGATCACCCGACGCGCCGGCAGGGCCCTCGCCCTCCGTGGCGGCCGGCGGCGTGGGTGCACTGGCCGACGCCAGCGCGCGGCCCTCCGGCGGCGCACCGACGCGTTGCTCCAGCCCATCCATGCGACCGTCCAGGCGCTGCTCCATGGCATGCAGCTGACCGCCGTTGACCGCATCGCGGCTGCCCGGCGCGATCAGGCCGTTGGCCACGTTGCCGAGCACCATGCCGTTGGGCCCGGCGAGGTTGAGCTGGCCCAGGCCATCGCTGCGGGTGGCGGGGCTGTCCTGGAAGACCGAACGCAGTTGGCTCTCGACCTGATCCACCCGGGAGCCAGCGGTGATCACTGCACCGTCGAGCGCGTTGAGGGCATCACCCAGCGTGTGCTGCGAGCCGCCCTGCACGTTGAAGGTGGGGCCGACGATGTTGCCGTTGGCATCGACATCGCTACCGAGGGTCGCAAGTGCACCGCGGAGCTGACCGACGGTGGCGGCGTCGTTGGCGTTGCGGCCGTTGGCTACGTTTACGATACGACGTTTGAGGGTGAGGTTGCCCACGGACAACACATTTTGCTCCAGCGCTTCGGAGTAAGAACCCAACGCTACCGAGTTTACCGCGCCCGACCGCACCTTCGCATAAGGCCCAAGCGCAACACCAAACCGTTGATCGGACTCGGAAGCGCCGCCGATCGCTATGCCCAACTGAGCATCTTTTGTAACGAGCGCTCCTCTTCCGACTGCTACAGAGTTGATCGAGAGTGCTGAGGTATAGCTACCGATAGCGGTACCTCCCTCGCTACCTGGTGACGCTACGGCTCCTGCGCCAACCGCCACACCGAACCAACTCGATTCCGCAACATCTGAAGCAATCCCTTCGCCGACAGCAACGTAGCGACTCGCATCCTCAACAGCATTCAATCTACTATTCGTAGCAAAGAGCTGAGATCCATTAACTACATCCGTGCTGCTCTCTTCGAGTCGACCTTCGGCCACCCCTACCAACCTAGCCCCGCCGAAATCAACGCTTCCGGAAATTTCTGCCTCCGAGAAAGCAGCGGCGCCGCTCGGCCCGCGAAGAAGCTCATCGAGATCATTTCGATTGCGTTCGATCTTCTGCTCAGCAGCGTAGAGCTGGCCGCCATTGACCGCATCGCGGCTGCCCGGCGCGATCAGGCCGGTGGCCACGTTGCCGAGCACCATGCCGTTGGGCCCGGCCAGGTTGAGCTGATTGAGGCCGTCGCCGCGGGGGGTGGGGGCGTCCTGGAAGACCGAGCGAAGCTGGTGCTCCACGTGGGCGACGCGAGTGCTGTTGGTGATTACGGCACCGTCGAGCACTGCCAGTGCATCGGCGACGGTGCTTTGCGTACCTCCCTGCATGCGATAGGTAGGAGCAACGACGTTGCCACTGGCATCCACACCCGCTCCACCTCCAAGTTTCGCCAAGGATTCACTGAGCTGCGCGATGGTCGTTGCGTCAGTGTCGGCCGTCCCTCGTCCAACGTTTACAAGTCTGCGCTGAAGGCTGGCATGTCCCAGCGACACGGTACCGGCTGTATCGGCTATCGAGCCGGCGCCCAACGCCACAGACGAGGTAGCTCCGGCCTCGACTCGCGCATAGGCGCCCAGAGCAACTCCATCGATCGCGTAGACATTCGTACCCACCCCCAAGGCGAATCCTTGGTCCGCCAACGGCCCGACGTTGGCTCCCCTACCCAAGGCAACCGAGTCCTTGGCATCAGCCGAGGTGAAGCTGCCGACAGCTGTGCCTCCCTCTTTCCCAAGGGATGCACGGGCGCCATCTCCGATTGCAACGCCGAATCGACCCACCTCTGCCGCCTCGCTGTCTGCGTCGGAGAATACGCTCATAAATCGTCCAGCAGACTCGATGGCAGATATTCGCTGGTTTGTGGAGAACAACTGCCCGCCATTCACTGCATCAGTGCTGGCTGCCGAGCCTATATCACCCGCTGCCACACCCCGCACCTTGCCGCCGTCCATATCAATGGAGCCGTCGGCCGCATACCGCACCACGCCTTCCAGGTCGGGGTCGAGATCGTCAAACTCGGTACGCAGGGCATCCAGGTCCCGCCGGTTGTCGGCGATACGCGTGCCGTGACCCGATATCTGCGCCGCATGACTGGACAGCAGATTTCCATTCGCCGTCACCTTCTGATCGATGGCGAATACCTGTTTGCCCGTCACCGCATCGGTGCTGGTACTGCTCAGGGTGGCGTCGGCCACGTTCACCAGTTTTCGCTTCAGGCTGGCGTTACCGACGGAGACCTGGTTCGTGCCGCTGGTTACCGACTTCTCGCCGAGGGCGACCGCGTTCTCGTGCGTTGCCTTCGCATTTCCACCCAAGGCAACCGCGAACTGCGCCGTTGCGCCCGATGCACTCCCCACCGAGATCGCATTGGTGCCCACTGCATTGGCGTTGTTGCCCAAGGCAACCGACGCCACGCCATTGGCCTTGGCGAGGCTACCCATGGCCATGGCAAGATTTCCCGTGGCCGTTGCCTTGTTCGCGTCGCTCACTTCGGCGGCCGTGGCCACCAGATTACCCGTAGCACGCGCCTTGGCCAGGGCGCTATCGGCAGTGGCCTGCGCGCCGGTGGCGGTACTACGGACCGAAGCCACCTCCACGTTCGTGGCGTTGAGCTGCTTGCCGGTCACCGCCTCGGTGCTGGTGGCGCTCAGCGTGGCATCGGCCACGCCGCTCAGCGTGCGGTTGGCATTGGCCTTGTTGCGTACGTCCAGTACGGTGCCGGTGTTCTCACCGCCCAGACGCACGTTACCCGTGGCCGATGCCTGGCTGACCAACCCACCGAGCACGTCCGCTTTGCTCAGCGCACTATCGGCCGTCGTCTGCGCGCTGATGGCGGTGGTGCGGACCGACGCCACTTCCACATTCGTCGCATTGAGCTGCTTGCCGGTCACCGCCTCCGTACTGCTGGTGCTCAGCGCGCCGTCGGCCAGGTTGACGATCTTCCGCTTCAGGGTACCGTTGCCCACCGATATCTGGTTTGCTGCGGTGGTCTGGGAGCCATTCCCCAGTGCCACGCTGCCGGCATGGGCGGCGACTGCGCGGTCGCCAAGGGCTACAGCGCTCTCCGCGCGGGCGCTGGCCAGGTTTCCCAGTGCCGTGGCGTATGAGCCGGACGCCGAGGCCTCGCGGCCCAGAGCGGTCGCCTGGTTGGCGCTGGCGCTGGCTTTATAGCCCATCGCCGTGCTGTGGATGGCGGCCGCATTGGCATCGCTGCCGAGCGCCACCGCGCGGTCACCGATGGCGCTGGCACGCAGGCCGGCAGCTACCGCACCGTTGCCACTGCGACTGAGCGCACCGATGGCGACCGCGCCATTGCCCGTACTCTTCTCGCCCTTGTCGTTCACCCCGGCACGCGCATCGGCGCCCAGTGCTACGCCACTGCTGTTGTACGCCTTCGCTGCAGAACCCAGTGCCGCGCTCGCGGTACCGCCACTGCCCTCGGCCAGGGCGGACTGGCCCAATGCCAGGGCCGCTGCTGCAATGCGTGCGGCAGCTGCATCCGCGGCCGCCTTGGCGGCATTGGCGGTACTGGTGACGGTGCTGATGGTCTGGTTGGTGGCGTGCAGCTGCTTGCCCGTAACGGCCTCGGTGCTGGTGGTACTCAGCGCTGCATCGGCCACGCCGCTGATCTTGCGGTTGGCGTTGGACCTGTTGCGCAAATCCAGCACGGTGCCGGTGTTCTCACCGCCCACGCGGATGGCGCTGCTGGCAGACGTCTGACTGACCAGCCCGGAAGCGGCCAACGCACGGTCGGCGGTCGCCTTTGCGGTGTTGGCGGTGGTGAGCGCGTTCCTGGCATCCGTCCTGACTGCGTTCAGCTGCCGGCCATTGACCACGTCGGTACTGGTGGCATTGACGTTGCCGTCGGCCACATTGACGATCCGGCGCTTGGTGCCTGCATTGCCAACGGAGACAGTGTTGGCTTCGGACGCCACCGAGCCACGCCCCAGTGCCACGGTGCCGTTTGCACTGGTGCTCGCTTCATAGCCGATGGCGACGCCGTCGTACTCCGCCCGCGACCGGCCCCCCAGTGCGATCGCGCCGGTCCAGCCGCCCGTACCGGCGAAGGCGTCCCCGCCGATGGCGATCTTCGAGATGCCTGCGCCTCCATGGGTCGCTGCGCCACTACCGACGGCGATCGAGTTCTGCGTGTATGCCTTGGCGTCGTTGCCCAGCGCGGTGGTACCGATACCATTGGCAACCGCGTTTGCCCCCACACCGGTGGCGTGGTCGCCGTTGGTGATCTGGACGTTGTAGCCAATGGCGGTGTTGTTGGTGCCCCGGCTTGAAATCAGGTTTCCGTACGCCACCGATTGGCTGCCGGAGAGCGTGGACCGCGAGCCAAGTACCACCAGGTGGTTGCCACTGACAGTGGAGTCGCGGTAGCTGCTGTCGGTGGTCAGTGCCACCTGTCGTACGACGGCATCGGCCAACACGCCGGCGAAGGACCCAGCGGCTGCATCATGGGTTGCAATACGACCGCCAAAGGCTGCCTGCAGCGCCCAATCCTGCAGGACACGGTTTTCCTGCACCTCTTCGGGCGTGCTCCCACTCTCGCCCTCCCCTGCCCACGCACCCGCGGGCGCAAGTGTCAGCGCCAGGGACAGCGCCCCCGCCCGCACCACCTGGCTGGACCTGCCTCTGGCGGCACTCAGTTCGCTGGCCACCACCCAGCATTGCCGCGCGGTGGACCATAGACGTCGGTAGATTTTGTTCATCGTATTCTCCTTGATAACGATTTGGTCAGCCCTGCCATTGCATGCGCATGGCAGGGACGGGTTGTTCAGGGGGTGAGGGTGGTGACGTGCTCGCGATAGCCGTCACGGGTGAGCCGATAGCGCAGCTGCACGGTGTGCCCAGGGGCAACGACGAACGGCAGCGATAGCGAACCGCCGGGGTACAGGCTCTGCGATACGTCGTGCGCGGTGCAGCGACTGCCCTCGCAATCGGCGATGCTGGTGATGCCCAGGCGCAGCGTGCCGTCGTTGTGCAGCGCATCGCCCTCCACCCGCGGCCGCACGGTGCCCTCGGCCGGCAACACATTGACCAGCGCACCCCATACCAGGTTCACGCCGATGCTGGCCTGCGCGCCCGTGTCGCCCGCTGCGCTGGTTTCGTCCGGCCCACGCACGCCTTCGAAATACACGCGGTAGGCCGTTTCTGCTTCCACCGGGTGCAGTGGAATCAGCCGGATCAGACGATTGCCACCACCGGCCAGGGCGAACTTGCCCGGTGTGATGGCAATGGCGGCTTCACCGGGTTCGACCTCTACCTCATGCTCCTGCTCACTGGCGGGATCCACGATCCGCCGCAGCGAGGCCTGGATGTACTGCGGCTGGGTGGACTGCGAGTAGATGCGGATCTGGGTGCTGCGCTTGCCATCCACCGAAGCCCGCATCGGGTGTACGGTGAGGTTGGCCTGCGCAGGCAGCGCCAGCAGCAGCGTCAGGGGAATCAGGCAGGCGGTGACTCGTTTCATGCGAATTCCTGGCGGGTCAGGGGGTGGTGGTGGGGACACGCAGTTCCACCTGCAGCTCGCCGAAGTAGGTACCGGCCTGCTGGGTGGAAATGGGAACGCGGGGGATATCGAAGGTGATCGGCGTGGGCACGCAGAACACCGGCTGGCGCATGCCGGGCAGCATCACTAGTCGCAGCTGGGCGGTGTCGATGCCATGCAGTTGCTGCTCCACGCCATTGGGCATCCGCACCGTTGCGCCGCTATGGGCGAGGCTGACGGTGTAGTCCAGGCGACGCGTGTCGTCGGTGCCACCGTCGGTGTGCCAGAGCGAGTAGCCGCTGGGGCCGGGGGGATGCCCGCCACGATCGCGCACGGTTACGCCCAGGTACTGCGCCTGTGAGCCGAGGCCGTCGTACAGGCACATATCCAGCACCGTGCGTCCGCCCACGGTCTGCCCGATGGGGTCGTAGTCGGCGTTGAGCCGGACCAGCGGAGAAACGTGCTCGAACGCCGGGAAGTAGATGGAGACCGCGTTTCGATCGGTGATGGTGAGGTCGAAATCAAAACCATAGCGAGCAAGTGGCGTACCGCCGATCTCATCATGTGCGTCCAGGCTGAGGGATGCTTGCCACCTGCCGGCAACCAGTCGTTGCATTTCGGTGTCTGGAAGGTGCAGCCCCGCACCGGTGCCTATCGGCCATTCGGAGGCACACTCCCATACGGACGCCGACCATAATGGGATCTCCGCACTTGACCAGGAGTCACCGCTGCACCGGCGCCCTGGCATTGCGCGATTGAGATGACCCTTGAGTCTCAGCTCCGTGCGCATCCCCGAGCGCTGCTCAACGAAGGTGAGCGTTATGTCGCCTGCTCCCGCCTCACCCTCCGTACCGACCTCCGGACAACGTCCGTTTGTTGAGTTCGAGGACGACTGGCAGGTGAGATGCAGGCCTCCATAGTTGAAGCTTGGGTCAGTGCTGTAACCCAAGACGGTTCGTGGTGCCCACAATTCAATCTCCCCCGGCATCGCCGAACGATCCCAGCTCATCATGATGTTCTGCGTGGCACTCACCGGGTGGGTTTCCGGCGGTCGCTGCCCCCATGCATTCGGCATCACCGCCAGCAACGCCAGCGCCACGCCCCACACACCACGCCGGTTCATGGCGTACCTCCAGCGGCTGCGGTCTGCGGTACAGCGGCGATCAGTGCCTGTTCCTGCAGCAGGCGGGTAACCCGGGCCTGCTGGCGGATCTCGGCCGGCAACTGGGCCACGTTCAATGGCGTGCACTCGACCTGCCCCACCAGCATCACTACGTTGCGACGCTCGCGCACCTGCAGCGGGCAGTGCAGCAGGCGGTCGTCCTGCAGCAGGTACAGGGTGCGTTCGCGGCGCGGGAAGTCGGCAACGAAGCCGCCGTTGGCGCCGGTACCGGGCACCGGTGCGTTGAGGATGCGCGCACCGCGCAGCGGGGCGCCGGCGATGTCGCGGGCGTTGCCGATGAAGGTGTAGGTCACCTCGATCGGCACCGGCATCTGCACCAGCCGTCCGGGCGACAGGAACAGCGGCCGTGCACCGCCCACGCCAGTCACCCGGATGGCGGCGTCGCTGGTCAGCGCGCTGGCATCCTGCACTTCGGCACGGTGGGTCTCGTAGGCCGGCAACGGCAGCAGGCGGCGCTCGCCCAGTGCCAGGCGCTGCCTGCGCAACCCACCCACCTGCAGCTCGGCGGCCACGCCGGTCAGTTCCAGGTCGTCGGTATCGTCCACCTGCACCGCCAGGCCGGCGTCGGCGCCTACGCCGCCCCCCCAGTAGAAGCCACGGCGTCCCAATGCCAGCCCGGAGCTGTGCGTGGCGCTGTACGCCATCTCGCTGCCGTCGCGCTGCTGGTAGTGGGCCAGGGTCATGCCGGTATGGCCGACGCTGTTCTGCACCTGTGCGCTGAGCGCTGCACTGTAGCGGTCGTTGTTGTTGCCACGCAGGTCCAGCGACGCCTCGCGGTACTGCGTGTCCGCTTCCTGGCGCACGGTCTGGCCAGCGCTGTAGTTGATATCCGGCCGTTCGTGCTGCGGCTGCCGGACATCAACCCCATAGCGGCGTTGCGCGCTGCCGCGGTCACCGCGCTGCAGGCGGGTCAGGCTCAGGTTGAGGTAAACGCCGCGGTCGCGGCCGTCGCGCAGGCTGCTGCGCGTGTCCTGCTGCCACAGGCCGATGCGGGTGGACACACTGAACGCCTGCCAGCGCTGCACGCGGCTGTAGCTGGCCTGCCAGGTACGGCTGAGCTGCGGTTCACGCGTGTGGCGCCGCTGCCATGGCGGCAGCAGCGGATCGAGCCCGGCCATCGGATCGTCGACGTCACCCGGCAGCAGCGTGCCGCGGCTCCAGGTCTGCCGGCGGGTATAGGCCACGTAGGCACTGCCCCCGGCAACCGGCATCGCCATCGACGCACTGAGCGAATCGGCGCAGCCCAGGCGGTCGCGCGCGTCGTCCTCGAAGACGCACGCCTTGCCGCGTACGCGCTGCTGATACAGGTTCCAGGACGCGCGGCGGCGGTAGGACAGCTGATGCTGCTGGCCGCTGCTGCCGTCGCTGCCCTGCAGGCCGCTGAAGGTGGCGCGGATATCCTGAGTGGCGAACGCATGGCGCAGGTCCACACGCAGCTCGCCATAGCTGAAGCCACCGAGGTCGGCGACGCCGGCGGTGACCGCCGTGGCGCGCCCCAGTGGCAGGCGCAGGCCGGCCATGGCGGCCATTTCGCCATCGAAGCGGTCGCTGCGGCGCTCGTTGCGGCGGCCGCCCTGCAGGAACCACTGCACGCTGCTGTTGGCCCAGTCGCCGCCCTTGTCGAACGGCGCGTCCTCGCTGCGCACCAGCAGGCCGTCTTCGTAGATGCGCAGGGTGACGGTGTAGTTGCCGAACGGGAACCGGCGGGTATCGAGCTGGTTGATGCCGGCCTGCAGGTAGAAGGTCTGCAGCAGGCGCTCGCCATCGAAGGCGTCCACCCGCGCATCGCGGGCCAGAAGGACGGTGAGGGGCAGCGCCTGTACCGCGGCATCGGCATCCACGTAGGCCTGGGTGGTGCCTACGCGCAGGCCGGCAAAGCGGTCCGTTGGCAGCATGCTGAAACTGAAGGTGCCGCCCTGCGGGCTGGACAGGTTGCGGCGGTCCATGCGCCCGGCCTGCAGGTAATGCTGCTGGCCCAGGTCATGGCGGTAGTAGGCGTTGTCGAACTGGAAATCATCGCGGCGCCGGCCACCACGGTACTGCTGGCTGTTGAAGTTCCAGTCCACGGCGATGTGGCCGCGCTGCAACACGCCCAGCGCGCCTGCGCCCTGGGCGGTCAGCGCCTGGTAGCCTCGGCCACCGCTGAAATTGAGGGTCTGCTGGTGCAGGAACGCGTTCTCGGCATTGCTGCTGACCTGATGGAAGCGGTCGGCAGCCGGCTCGGCCGCGATCCACTGGCGGGCGACGAACAGGCGCACCGCGCCTTCGCCTTCGTCGTACAGGGCACGCACGGAATGAGGGTCCTCGGGGGGATCGAGATAGCCGCAGCCGGCACTGCCGCCGCCATAGCGGCAGGCAAGATGGCTGTTGCGTGGCATTGGCTGCGACAGCGCGGGCAGCAACGCGGCCTGCGCCTCGGCGGAAAGGTCCAGCGCCTGCAGCACGCGCGCCGGATCGTCCAGCTGCACGTGTTCGAGGGTGACGCGCACCGGCGACAGCCCGGCCGAACGGCCGAACAGGCGCACGTCCAGTTGTTCGACCTGGCCTTGGACCAGGTCTTCAAAGCCGGGGGGAACGCCGCGTGCCGCGACCAGCGGCGTGGCCAACGACAAGGCAAGCGCGACCGCCAGCCGGGTGACGGCGGGTGCAGGAACGTTCATGGGAGTGATGCCTGAAGCGGCCGGCCCGTGACCGGGCCGGCACGGAGTGTTACGGCGAAGCGGTCTTCTGCTTCATGGCGATGCTGACGATGCCCTCGTAGGTACCGGCGACGGTCAGCGGGGCCTTGGTGGCCTGGGCGATATCCAGGTCCATGATGAACGAGGCGCCCGGCAGCGCACCGTCGAAGATCTCCGAGGCCAGGAAATCCTTCGGCGCCACGGTCAACGGTGTTTTGTTGAGGCTGACGCGCAACGGGACCGCTGGTGCAGTACCGTTCTGGATGACAAGCACCGGGTCGTGCATCACATTGACTTCAATGTCCTTGCTCTCGTCGTTGGTGAAGACACGAACGCGCTCGGTGACAGTGCGCAGGCCATCACCCGGGATGTGGGTCATCTCCATCGAGTCGGGCAGCGGGCTGCCGTCAGCCTTCAGCAGGGCAAGCGACAGGTCTACGTTGGTGTAGACCATGATGTGGGATTCGGCGGCGTTCGCGGACAGCGAAGCGGTGGCCAGCGCTGCAGCGAGCGCGACCTTCTTGAGGATAGGCGACATGGGGTCTCTCTCTTTTGTTTCTTCGAAAGGAAGCTTTCGGCGGAAAGCACCGCAACACCGCGTGGGGTGTGGCAGCCCAGTCAGGTTAGTCAGCGAGATGTGATTTACCCATTCAACCCGTCCTAAAAATCGGGTCCCGTGCGTGGATATGCGACAGCGCGCGCAGTACGCGCACATTGAAGATATTCCTACTGCGCGTTGCCTTGCGCCATGCGACAGAAACAAGAAGGACGGCCGTAGCCGTCCTTTGTTCGTCCTCCGTGCCACGCAACGACTTGGCCGGCACCAGGCCGCTCACGCCTCCATCAATACCGGCTCGTCCAGCAGCATTTCCTGCACGTCCTTCCACATCTTCTCGCGCACGCGCCGTACCATCGCCGAGTCACGGGCAGCCGGTACAGGCACCGGCAGCGCCGGCACCGCATAGCGCGCCAGTTCCGCGGCCACGACCGTCGCCATCGGGCGCCGCGCGGGGTCGGCATCCATCAACTGCGCGACCAGCGCGCGCACGTGCGCCGGCACGCCCTTGCGCAGGCGGCCCAGTGTGGGGCGCTGCGCCACGCTTGCCTGGGCCGCAGGGTCGGCCTCGTCGCGGTGCATCAGCCAGGAGGTCAACAGCTGGTGGATGGTTGCGCCGAGTCCGTAAAGATCTTCGCGTTGGTGGGTGCCTGCAAACGCGCCACGCTTGGCCTCCGGCGGCATGTAGCTGGGGGTACCCCATGGGGTGTCACTGGTTTCATCGGCACGCAACGCGCCTTCGAAATCGACCGGGCGCAGGCGGCCGGTGCGATCCACCAGCAGGTTGGCCGGCTTCAGGTCGCGCCACACCCACCCTGCCGCATGCAGCTCCGCCACCAGCTGCGCCACCCCCGCGGCATAGGCCAGTGCGTCGGCCAGCGGGATCTTCTTCTGTGGATCGGCGCAGGCCTGCAGCAGTGGCTCACCGTCGATGTGCTCCATCACCAGATAGCGGTGCTCGCCGATGCAGAATGCGTCGATCACTGCGGGCGGGGCGAACGGCAGCCCGTCCATCGCACGCAGGAAGGCCTCTTCGCGCTCGACGAAGCTTCGGCCGTCCAGGCCATGCCAGTTGGTTTCGCCATGGCGGCGACCTTCCTTCACCACGCACAGCCGCGCCGGCGAGCAGTGGATGTCCACCGCGCGGTAGACGCCGCCCTTGCCACGCTGCATGAACGCTTCGTAGCAGAGAAAGCGGGTCTGCAGCGGCGTGGGCGGCGACGCCATTTCAGCGGGTGCGTGGAACGGGCACTCGATCCAGTCAGGGACCGCCTTGCCGGGCTCGCGCAGGTCCGGGACCAGTTCGCCGCTGGGCATGCGCACGGCGCTGACCCGGGTGCCCTCGTCGGTTTCCACTTCCTCGTGGCCGAACGCGCCGTAGCGGAAGAACACCGCACTGCCCGGCCGCAACTGACGATCGAACGGTACGGCAGGCGCACCCAGTCCCTGCGTGGCCTGGTCGAGCAACTCGGCCAGTTCGACCGCCTGCGCGGCATCGCGCGGATACACGGTAATGAACTTGCCGATCTGGCTGAAGCCGAACGGGATGGCACTGTTGAGCCGCCCCAGGATGTTCAGTGTCTTGACCGATTTGAATGCCACGCCGCGTGCGGCCAGCAAGGGCGCGCAGCGTCGGAACACGTCGATTGCGTTGGGCAGTGTGGCCGAGATATGCAGCTTCCACCCCTGCGCGGGGTGGGCCACCTGCGGCGGGCAGTAGCGCCAGCCACTCTTGCCCGGCACCACCGGCAGGTACTGGTCCACCAGCGCACGCCAATCCTGTTCGTGGCGGCCTGCAGCGGGCGCCTGTGGGGCTACGGTATCGAGATCCTGCACGGCATGCCTCCATGGAAAACGGGTCCAGGGGAGTGCGCCGGCCCCTGCCGGCTACCGGCGCACCCGTTCCGTCGCCAGCGCGACAGTGCTGATCAACTGCTGGTCGTGGTGGTGGTGGTGGTGCACAGCGGTGTGCTGGTGGTGATGACGGTGCGGCTGTGGCAGGTACAGGCCGCCACCGATGCACCGCCGCCGGACAGCGCCTGCAGTTCCTCCGGCGAAGAGGCGAACTGGGCGAAGTAGGTTTTCCATTCGGTGCTGCCCGCGCCGGCATGGATGGCCTGCAGGCCCTGGGTACGCAGCTGGTCGGCGAATCCTTTGTCGTCGAGCGCCTTCTGCACGATTTCACTGGTCTTCTGTGAGAGCGACATCTTCACTTCCTCCTGGAACACGTGGGCGATGGCGTCCGCACGGCGGGCTGCCCATCGCAGGATGTTGGCCGGCTTCAGCGCATGCCAGGTCGCTCAGCCCGACCCGGTGGTGGTGGTGCCGGTGCAGATCGGGCTGGTGGTGGTGGTGACGGTGGTGCTGTTGCAGGTGCATGCCGCCGCCCCCGCCTTTGCGCCCAGCGCCTGCAGCTTGTGCGGATCGGTTGCCATCGCGGCGAAGTGTTGACCGCCGAAATAGGTTTTCCAGGCGGCACTTTCCTGCCCACCCAGCACCGCAGCCACTGCCTGGCTGCGCAGTTGCTCGGCGAAGGACGCGTCGGAAAGCAGTTTCTGTACGAACTCGGTCTGAACAGCCATGTGTGCGTCTCCATTTCCGTTGGAAGGAACAGCAGCGTCTGCCTGTGGCCCAGCGGGCATTGCTTCCGGCGATGCGCCCCGGACAGGAACACAGGGCGCACGGCGTCCTGCGTCCGCCCATGGCGGCCACGTCATCGTCAACCTGTGCGTTGCGCTGGTGCATGGACACGGTGGCGACAGCGCTGCGTCGCCGTGCGATGTGTCATCGCCCACGACGGTACGCAACGACGCGCGATCGTTCGCCTGCATCCACCTGTTCGACTGCCCGACCCGGTGCGCCTGCGGGACGCTGGCACCGGTCGGTTTCGGTTACCGCTGTTGCGACTTCATCCCCATCACAACCCCCTGCGTTCCGGATGCCTCATGCATCGGCGGCGGGTCGGCAACATGCCTGTGTCGGCCCGGTCCTGGTCACCCCCGCTGCGCAGCAGCCGCAGGATGCGACGAGAGCGTCCGCCCGGCCATTGGGCGCGTCAATGCCCAAATCGCGTGGTTGCCTATTCAACATTTGATTCTGGGTGCGTACGCACAGTTCCGTTCGGAAGGCGTTCTCACATTCACGCGCCGGCTTGGTGCGCCGGCACGGCGGTCTGCGCAAACGGGCTGGCGGGAGGTCAACGCGGCGGCAGGACCTGCACGCGCTTCACCTCGATATCGGTGGCCTTGAAGCGATGGGTGTCGACCTTGCCCAACAGTTCGACCGTGGTGGCCGCGCCAATGGCCTGGTGCGGCATGTCCTTGTCGTCGATCTCCACCTCGATCTCGCCCGTGGCGTCGCGGAAGCGATAGCGTTCATCGCCCACCTTGGCGACCAGGTGGCCCAGCAACAGCACGGCGTGGTCATCGCGCTGCTGTCGCGCCTGCGCCACGGTGGTGGTGACTGCGGTGGCCCCCGGTCCGGTATAGCCGGCCAGCGCATCGCTGGCGTGCAGGGTGGAGGCAGCGGCAAGCAGCGGAATCAGCAGGTAGTGCTTCATGGTCGGTCTCCTTTCGGCATGGCTTGATTGATGTGACAAGCCTGTTCCGTAGAGCCCGATAGACCTATGCAATTAATACGAAAACGTCACCGCACCGCCCCACCCCGCAGGCCCCGTTCATCGTCATGACGGTAGAGCCACCCCATGGGTGGCTGCCCAAGGGCACCGACGGCAACAGCCCCCGCAAAAAGGGTCCTTCGCCCATCTGCGGCTTGGGCAGAAACGTGCCTTGATGCTTTTCGGGCGCAGCCGTCGGCGGGTCGGGCACTGGGTCCCCATGCCCTTTCCGGCGAATGTCCCCCGGTGTCGGCCTGCGGCCGCCACCTCCTCCTTTATTTCGCCTCCAAGGGCATGGGGACCCAGCGCCCGACCCACCGACAAGCGTCAAAAAAAGCGTGGCATCCACCTGCGCACCGCAAGCCGAGCCC
>Ga0160450_100265_pt1 | contig 35420 bp, 35 predicted proteins | sample HID1975K_E1MG_FD_108257 | JGI IMG/M metagenome (GOLD analysis project Ga0160450, IMG submission 108257) | Enriched soil microbial communities from UW Madison campus, WI, USA - HID1975K_E1 MG | ecosystem: Environmental > Terrestrial > Soil > Unclassified | place: USA: Madison, Wisconsin...
CCGCCGAACGAGATCGTCTGCGCGGCCTCGGGGTGCGGGAACTCCCACGGCGAGCCCATCGTCAGCCATGAGTCGGGCTGCTCGACCTGCTGACCGTCGACGAAGGTCTGCCGGAAGATGCCGTACTCGTACCGGATGCCGTAGCCGACGTTGGGCACGCCCATCGTGGCGAGCGAGTCGATGAAGCACGCGGCGAGCCGGCCGAGCCCGCCGTTGCCGAGACCCGGTTCGACCTCGAGCTGGCGCAGGTCGTCGATGTCGATGCCGCAGGCGGCCATGGCCTCGGTCGCGATGTCGGTGAGGCCCGAGGCGAGCAGGTTGTTGTCGAGCTGGCGACCGAGGAGGTACTCGGCGGACAGGTAGCAAACGCCCTTGGCCTGCACCTCACGCTGACGGCGCACGTCTTCGAGCCAGCGCGCCATGAGGTAATCACGGACGGTCATCGCGAACGCGAAGTACCGGTCGTTGGCGCTCGAGGCCGACAGGGGCACGCCGCGCTCGTAGTTCAGGTTGCGCAGGAACTGGCGCACGAATCCGTCGACGGTGCTGGCGGGGCCGACGACCGGGGCCAGCGCGAGCGGGTGGGTGGCGCTGAGCGGCTGAGCGGCCGGGACGGCGGAGGTGTTGTCTTCTGCGGGCACCCTACGAAGGTACACACATCCCTCCGGCGCTGTGACCGTTCCCAGCCCGAAGATGCGGAGAGTTCACACGCCCGTGACGTGGACGTAGCGTGCGACGTCCGCCGCGCCGCCGCCGTCGGGCAGCCGCAGTCCCAGTTCGACGAGGACGATCCGCCCCGTCAGATGCGGGGCGGCGGGCATTCCCGCCTTGACCGCTCCGAAAGTGACCGTGACGGATGCCGGAAGCACGACGTCGTCGGAGGTCTCCCCCGTGTCGGGGTGAAGCCCGCTGGGCAGGTCGGCGGCGACGACGCGCGGACGCCCCTCGCGGACAGCAGGGAGGAGGGCCGTGACGACGCGGCGGGCGAGACCGCGCAGTGCCGGGTCGGCGGCGGTGCCGATCCCGAGGATGCCGTCGATGACGACGTCGTATGAACGCGGGTCGACGTCGGCGGCATCGATCGGCGTGGCGCCGGTGGCCCGGGCCGCGGCGAGGGCCTCGGGGTGAGCGCGCGATCCGGTGAGGACGATGTCGATGTCGGCGATGTCGGCGAGAGCGGAGGCGGCGTACAGCGCGTCGGCGCCGTTGTCTCCGCTGCCGGCGAGCACGAGGACGCGGCCCCGTCGGTCGACGTCGGCGAGTTCGCCGCGGACGAGGTGACCGAGCGCGGCGGCGGCACGTGCCATGAGCGGCTCCCCCGCCGTCAGCAGCGGCGCCTCGGCGGCGCGCACCTGCGCGGCGGTGTACGTGGGGACGCGGACGAGTTCGGTCACGGACGCGCCCGCTCTCCGCTGCGCCCGTCCGCGCCACGCTCTGCCGCGCCGACGGCGCCACGGGCCTCCGCGTCGCCGGAAGCGCCGTCCTCCGCCCCGGCGGCACGCTCCTCCGCGCCCGCGGCACGCTCCTCCGCGTCTCCGACGGCACGCTGCTCCGCGCCCGCGGCACGCTCCTCCGCGCCCGCGGCACGCTCCTCCGCGTCGGCGGCACGCTCCTCCGCCTCGGCCGCCCGTGCGGCGCGCAGCTCGTCGGTCGCGACGCGGACGGCGTCTTCGGCGCGGCGGACGCGGCGCTGCGCGAAGGTGTCGGCGCCGTGGCGTGCGCGGACGCGGTCTTGCTCCTCCTCGACGCCCGTCACGATGTAGGACGAAGCGATGAGGATGACCTGCGCGGACAGGTTGAACCACAGCAGCAGCGCGATGAGCGATGCGAACGAGGCGAGCAGCGGGTTGGACGAGGCGCCGCCGATGAACAGGCCGGACAGCTGCTGCAGGACGATGAGGCCGACGGCACCGAGCAGGGCACCGCTCCAGAGCGCACGGCCGCGGGCGCGCACGCCCGAGAGCACGCGGAACAGGACGGCGATCACGACGGCATCCAGCAGGAAGGTGACGAGGATGACGATGCCGCGGCTGCCGATCGTCATGAGCGGGTGGTCGTCGGGCAGGCCGAACCACTCGCTGACGAGACCGATGCCGGCGGTGCCCAGGATGGTGGCGGCGGCCGAGGCGCCGAGGGCGAGCCCGATGCCGATCGCGAGGGCGAGGTTGCGCAGCAGGACCCAGTAGAAGGCGAGGTCGTCGGTGACCTTGTCGGCGATCATGCGAATGGCCGTGCGCAGCGTGCCGATCGCGCCGATGGCGGCGCCGACGAGACCGACGAGGGAGAGGGCGCCGGCGATGGACAGGCCGGCGGGCAGGGCGATGTTCGACGGGTCGACGAAGGAGGTGAGCCCGGGCACGGCGTTGTCGACGGCGTCGAGCAGCGCCTGCATGGCGTCCGGGTTGCCCGAGAGCCAGAGCCCGGCGATCGAGAAACCGAGGAGCACGCCGGCGAAGACGCTGAACAGCGTGCGGTAGGTGACGCTGTCGGCGAGGACGGGGCCGCGGTGCTCGCTGTAGCGCAGGAAGGCGCGGACGATCTTGAGTCGGAGCGCCCAGGCGATCGTGCGGGCGATGATCGGCTTGACGTCCATCGCGCCAGACTAGCCAACGGGGCGGGCTGCCTTCAGGGGGTTGACACCGTGTCGTCGCGACCACACGAGTCACAGAATTCTCACTGTTCACAACAGTGACACGGCGCCATAGGATAGCGGCAGGGGAAGGGGTTCACGTGAAGGGACTCGCCGAAACCCTCGTGCGCTCTGGGGTAGTGCGCGCGGAGGTTATGTGGGATGCCGTCGCCGAATACGGCGACGGAGCCGATCTGCGCCGTCGACTCGTCGAAGCGCAGCTCGCGACCGAGACGCAGGTGGCAGAGGGCGTCGCCGCCCAGACGGGGTACCCGTTCATCGACCTGACGTCGCTCAATCTTTCGGCCGAGACCGTCGGCGCCGTGCCGGCGACACTGTGCCGGCGCTACCAGCTCATCCCGATCGAGCGTGGCCGTCGCAGCCTGACGGTCGGCATGGTCGACCCGACCGACCTCATCGCGATCGACGACATCACCACGGCGACCGAGCTCAACATCCGCCCGGCAGTCGTCGCGGCCGACGCGCTCGCGGCGGCGTTCGCGCGCTTCCTCCGTTCGGACGAGGAGCTCAGCGATCTGTCCGAGCAGATCGGCGAGAGCGCCGCGGCCGACAGCGGGCCGGGTGCGACCGAGTCGATCGAGGACGCGCAGGACGATGCGCCGATCGTGCGTTTCGTGAACCTGCTCATCTCCCAGGCGATCAGCGACCGTGCGAGCGACATCCACATCGAGCCCGGTGAGAAGCAGCTGACGGTGCGGTACCGCATCGACGGCGTGCTGCACGAGATGCAGCGGGCCGATCGGGCGATCCAGGACGGCGTGATCTCGCGCCTCAAGATCATGGCGTCGGTCGACATCGCGGAGCGACGCAAACCGCAGGACGGGCGCCTGTCCGTGCACCACGACGGGCGGCAGATCGATCTGCGTCTGGCGACGCTGCCGACGGTGTGGGGCGAGAAGATCGTCATGCGCATCCTGGACAGCTCGGCGCAGTCGCTGACGATGCAGGACCTGCGGTTCTCGATGATCAACGAGAAGCGGTTCCGCGAGTCGATCACGCGCCCCCACGGCATGGTGCTCGTGACAGGTCCGACCGGGTCGGGCAAGTCGACGACCCTGTACACGGCGCTCAACACCGTCGCCAACCCGCGCATCAACGTGATCACCGTCGAGGACCCGGTCGAATACCGGATGGCCGGGATCAACCAGGTGCAGGTGAACCAGCGTGCCGGGATGACCTTCCAGGCGGCGCTGCGGTCGATCCTGCGGTCGGACCCCGATGTCGTCCTGGTCGGTGAGATCCGCGACCAGGAGACGGCGACGATCTCGATCGAGGCCGCGCTGACCGGTCACCTCGTGCTGTCGACGCTGCACACCAACGATGCGCCGAGCGCGCTGACGCGTCTCGTCGAGATCGGCTGCGAGCCGTTCCTCGTCGGGACGGCACTGTCGGCGATCGTGGCGCAGCGGCTGGCGCGACGCCTTTGCATGAAGTGCCGCGAGGCGTACACCGAGGCGCGCGAAGTGCTCGACTCGGTGCAATTCCCGTACAACCCGGCCGATCCCCCGGTGCTCTACAAGGCCGTGGGCTGCCAGGCATGCTCGGGGACCGGTTACCGCGGGCGCGTCGCGCTCCACGAGGTGATGGTGGTCAGCGAGCAACTGGAGCAGATGGTCGTCGCACACGCGACGGGCACCGACATGCGGGCGATCGCGCTGAAGGAAGGCATGGTCTCGCTCCGTGAGGACGGCTTCAGCAAGGTGCAGCAGGGCATCACGACCATCGAAGAGGTGCTGCGCGTCTCGGTCTGACGCCCGCTGCCCCCCTCCGGTGATCGAGTGCCGGCGCGCAGCGCCGGTGTATCGAGATCACAACCCCGCGCTGCCACCCTCCGGTGATCGAGTGCCGGCGCGCAGCGCCGGCGTATCGAGATCACAGGCGCAGAGCACGCAGCCCCCCGGCATCCATCACAGATACGGGCGGGTGATCAGCTCCAGGTAGTGCCCCGAGGGGTCGAGCAGGTAGACGCCGCGGCCACCGTGCTCGGTGTTGATCTCCCCAGGCCGCGAACGCTGTGGGTCGGCCCAGTGCACCCGGTCCTGCGCGGTGATCTTCGCGTAGGCGCGGTCGAAGTGCGCGTCGTCGACCAGGTAGGCGTAGTGCTGCGGCGGGAACTCGATCGGCGGTGTGGCGAACTGCAACAGGACGCCGTCCGCGATCTGGATGTTGGCGAACGGCCCCCATGACGGGGCTTCGTCCGCCTCGAGCAGGTCGCGGTAGAACGCGGCCATCTCGGCCGGGTCGTTCGCGGCGATGATCGTGTGGTTGAAACGTGCGGTCAATGTCTTCTCCTTGGTGTGTCTGGTGAGGTCGAGGTCACACAGACGCACGGAGGAGCGCGGATCAGCCGCCGACCAGGTTGCCGATCCGGGAGCGGCCGACGGGGGCCAGGCTGGTCATCATCCGGACGATTCTACCGAATGGATGCCGACCGAGCGGACGGGAAGCCCCGAGATGGAGCGGGGCGCGCGGCCTCCCCTGCCACGCGCCCCGCAGTCTGTGACGGCTACTGATTGCCCAGCTCGCCGTAGATCGAGAAGATCGGCATGTACAGCGAGACGACCATGCCACCGATGAGGATGCCGATTCCGACGATGAGGATCGGCTCGATCGACGCGGTCAGCTGCTCGGTGGCCGTCTCGACCTCACCCTCGTAGAAGTCCGCGATGCTCGCGAGCATTTCGGGCAGCGTGCCCGACTCCTCGCCCACCGATGCCATCTGCGCGACCATCGGCGGGAAGACCTCGGCCTTGGCCAGCGGGGTCGAGAACGACTTGCCCTGCGTGACCGATTCCTGCACGGCGCGGACGGCGGACTCGACCTTGAAGTTGTTCGACGCCTCACCGACGATCGACAGCGCCTGGACGAGGGGAACGCCGGCCTTGAGCATCATGGACAGCCCGCGACTGAAGCGCGCGACGGCGATCTTGGTGGCGAGTGGGCCGAAGACGGGGAGCTTGAGCTTCCAGGGGTCGACGACGCGGCGCACCTTCTCGGTGTGCTTGTTCTTCTGCCACCAGAAGAAGAAGACGACGAAGACCAGGATCAGCACTGGCAGGATCCAGATCATGTTGTTCGACAGGTTCACGAGGATCTGCGTCGGCAGCGGCAGCTCCGACCCGAGGGTCGTGAACATGCCGGCGAAGACGGGCACGATGAAGGTCACCATGCCGATGACGCCGAGGATCGCGATCACGAGGACGATGAGCGGATAGGTCGTCGCCGACTTGATCTTGTTCTGCAGCTCGGCTTCGTTCTTGTAGGTCGCCGCAACGCTCGTGAGCGCCTGGCCGAGGAAGCCGCCGGACTCCCCCACTCGCACCATGCTGACCATCAGCGGCGGGAAGACGCGCTCGTGCGCGGCCAACGCCTGCGACAGCGCCTGCCCCTGCTCGACGGCCGCGTGCACCTGCAGGAGCGCCGCCTGGAGCTTCTTGTCCTCGGCCTGCTCTGTGAGGATCGCGAGCGTACGCATGAGCGGCAGTCCGGCGTTGATGAGACCCGCCATCTGCTTCGCGAACACGGCGAGGGTGTCGGCCTTGACGTTCTTCTCGAAGCCCGGAATCGTGATCTCGCGGTTCAGCCCGGTCTTCGAGGTCAGCGCGACCTCGAGCGGTGTGAGGCCCTGAGCGCGCAGCTTCGAGGCGACCGCGTTCTCGCTCGCCGCCTCGATCGTGCCCTTGACGACCGCGCCGCCTCGAGCGTCGATCGCCCGGTACGTGTACTCCTCGATCAGCGACATGAGCTCCCCCGCGCCATCAGTTGCCCCATCCGAGGCTCTGTCGTTCGGATGCGTGCATCGTCCACGCATCGGCATCGAGATCGAGAGGGCGCACGCGGGTGTCGTCGAAGGTCTTCGGGTCGACGGCCATCTCCTTGGCCAGGGCCATCGAGATCTCCCCCGTGCCGACGAGGCGCTTGAGGTCCTGGTCGAGCGTGTGCATGCCGAGACCGCCGCCGGCCTGCAGCATGGAGTAGATCTGGCTGACCTCCCCCTCGCGGATGAGGTTCGCGATCGCGGGGGTGTTGACGAGCACCTCGGTGGCGATGACGCGACCGTTGCTCTGCGCCTTCGGCAGCAGCGTCTGGGTGATGATGCCCTGCAGGGTGTCGCCCAGCTGGGTGCGCACCTGGTTCTGCTGGTCGGGCGGGAAGGCGTCGACGATGCGGTTGATCGACTTCGCCGCGCTCTGGGTGTGCAGGGTCGACAGGACGAGGTGGCCGGTCTCAGCCGCCGTCAGCGCGGTCGAGATCGACTCGGGGTCACGAAGCTCACCGATGAGGATGATGTCCGGGTCCTGACGCAGCACGCGGCGCAGAGCCTCGGAGAAGGATGCGGTGTCGCTGCCGATCTCGCGCTGATGGATCAGCGCGACCTTGCTGGTGTGCTGGAACTCGACCGGGTCTTCGACCGTCACGATGTGCGCCGGCTTGGTCTGGTTGACGATGTCGAGCATCGCGCTGAGCGTCGTCGACTTTCCTGAACCGGTGGGACCGGTGACCAGGACGAGGCCGCGCGGCTTCATCACGAGGTCGCGGGCGATCATCGGCACACCGAGCTCGTTGAGGGGCTTGGTCTTGTCCGGGATGAATCGCAGCGCGACCGCGACCTCTCCGAGCTGACGGAAGACGTTGACACGGAACCGCGAGACGTTCGGCACCGTGATCGACAGGTCGACCTCGCCGCGCTGACGGAACTCGCTGATCTGCTCGTTGGTGAGCATGCCGCCGAGCGCCGAGTCGAGCCAGTTCGTGCTCGTCGCGTCGAGGTAGCCGGGGATCGACGCAAGACTGCCGTCGACACGCATGAGCGGCGGATGGTTCGCCGTGAGGTGCACGTCCGAGGCGCGCGAGCGGCCGGCCTCGGCGAGCAGGCCCACGAGCGGGGTGACATCGGTGGCGGTCATCTCAGCCCTCCGTCCGGATGAAGGTGAGCAGGGTCACCGTGAGCGTGTTGTCCGATTCGCTGAGCGTCACATCGATCGGCAGCAGTAGCCGCGGCCCGACACGCAGATCATCGACGAACGCCATCGCTGTGGCCGCATCGGGCACCACGAGCTCGATCGTGATCGCGACCTGCAGCTGACCGGCAACAGCATCGGATGCCGGCTCGGCAGCCGTCGGCTCGGCAACATCCTCGCCTACATCCGTCGACGTGGACTCAACTGGTGCGACAGTCTCCGTCGGGGTGCCTACGCGAGGGGCGAACGGCTCGGCATCGGTCGCCTTCACCGAGTCGAGAATCAGCTCGTGCTTCTCCACGGCCTCGACGATGAGCTCGAAGACATCGTCTAGCTTGGTGAAGCTCGTGATCTCCATCCGCAGCGCCGCGATGTGTGAATCGATCTCGTCGATGCGGTTCTCCGCAGCCGAGAGCTGGTCGATCTGCGCCTGATACATCGCGTTCGTCTGCGCGACGTTTTGAGTGCTGGCGTCGGTCGACTGCGCCTGCGACCACATCGGTAGGGCGATCAGGGCGACCCCTGCGACGAGCACCGCGACGACGAGGACGACGCCGATCACATTGATGAACTGCTTGTTCACGCCGTTCATTCGCCGGCCTCCGCCGTGAATGCGCCGGTGTAGACGGACTGATCGACGACGATGCGGATCGAATACGAGTACGCTCCCGCGTCCATCTCGATCGACCAACCGTCAACGTTCGCCGCGATGATGCCCGGGAGCCCGCGTAGCGCTCGAACGAAGGGCACCATCTCCGCAGGGGTCGTGCTGATGAGCGTGAGGCTTCCGGCCGCGCCGAACTCGAGTGTCGGGTCGTCACCCTGCGCAAGCGCTCCGGGAACGATGCTGAACCCGCCCACGATCACACCGTCCGGCAGGGCCGTCTCAGCGGTGGCGACAATCCTCGACCACGTGAGGTCTGTCCCCATCGCCTGGGCACGGTACGCCTGCAACTCGGATTCGAGCGTGAGCTTCTCTCGCACGGGGGCGAGCGCGGCGACCTGCATCAACAGGTCATTCGTGCGCGCGTTCTCGGCGGCGAGCCGCTGGTTCGCCGCCGTCTGAAGGACGAACGCGCCGCTGGCGACAATCGCCACGACGAGCAGCGCCGCCGCGATCCCCCACCCCCAGCGGGTCAGGAGACTGGCGCGCGCGCGGCGCTCGATCTCCGATCGGGGCGTGAGGTTCACCCGCGGTAGACCGCCCAGCGGCAGCGCCGGACTGTTCCCGAACGACATCAGCGCACCTCCCCGAGTGCGAGGCCCACGGTGGTGAGCAGATCCAGGTCCTCCGCGCCGGGCGGGATGTCCGCCTTCGCCTTGGCGACGGCGGTCGCCCCCACGAGCTCCACGCGCATCGGCAGGCTGGCCGACAGGGCCTGGGTCACGCCGTCGACGGCGGCGCCTGCGCCGCTGACGAGTACGCGAGTGATCGGACGCTCCCCCGAACGATCGGCGTAGAAGCGCAGAGTGCTCCCGAGCCGCAGAACGAGGTCGTTGATCGCCTCGGCGGTCATCTCGAGCGGGCGCGGCGCCAGCGCGCGGGCGGCCGCTCGGCGTCGCATCGGCAGTTCGCCGTTCGCCGTCGCCGGCACGGTCTCGAGAACCTCCTCGTCAGCGCTCTCGGATTCCGCCTGCGATGCGACCGCCTCACGGGCACGCACGGCATCGGTCAGGATGTCGACCGGAATGATGCGCACGAAGCGCGGAACACCGTCGTCGAGGACGACGACGTAACTCGTGTGATCGCCGAGGTGCAGGGCAGCGACCGTCTCCCCTGGCAGCGCGACCCGGTGCAGCGCGCGGGCGAGGCCGAACGGCGCGAGGTCGACGACATCCACCTTGAGCTTGGCCTTCGACACGGTCGCGACGAGGTCCTCGACCGTCTCCGCGACGGCGGCCACGAGCAGTCCGGTGACCTGATCGCCCTCCTGCGCGACCGGGTAGAAGTCGAGCACGGCCTGGTCGGCGGGCACCGGCAGCAGGTCCTGCACCTGGAACGGCAGGGCCTGCGCGAGTAGGTCGGGACGCATCGCCTGCGTCGTGTAGTCACGTACCAGAATGCGGCGGCTGCCGATCCCGAGCACGACGTTCTTGCTCTTGATGCCCGCGCGCGACCACAGCTGGCGCAGCGCGAGCACGACGGCATCCCGGTCGAAGACTTCGGAGTCCTTCGCGGCGCCCGCCGGCAGCGGAACGGCGCCGAAGGCCACGACCGTGGGAGTGCGGCCGGTCGTCACCTCGGCGGCGCGCACGCCCTCCTCGGTGATCTCCAGGCCGACGATCGTCTTCGCCATTACCCTGCTCCTTCTTCTCGGCCCGCCGTCATCCGGCGAGCAGCCCCAGATACCACTGCGCGAGCGACTCGCCCGCGAGAATTCCGACCCACGCGCCGGCGATCATCCACGGTCCGAACGGGATGGCGCTCTTCCGTCCCGCGCGCCGCAGCACGAGCAGCGCGACGCCGAAGACGCCACCGAACACGAACGCCGCGAACGCACCCACGACGAGCGCCCCCCAGCCGACCCAGCCCAGTGCGATGCCCAGCACCCCGGCGAGCTTCACGTCGCCGCCGCCCATGCCGCCGGGGCGGATGAGGCGAAGCAGGAAGTAGAAGGCGAACAGCGCCGCGCCGCCGATCGCCGCGCGCAGCAGCCCCTCCCAGGGGGCGCCGAGCACGCACGCGAGCGTGAACAGCACGCCGAGCACGACGTAGCTCGGCAGCACGATCGGATTCGGCAGTCGCCGTGTGTCCAGATCGATCAGCGTCAGCGCGATGCTGATCGCGGCCAGGTATAGGAATGCGACGAGACTCGGCCAGAACTCGGCCTGCGGGCTGACCGCAGCGATCCCGAACGCGTCGATGAGCCACCACACGATTCCGACGAAGGTGAGGCCGGTCGCGAGCTCGACGAGCGGGTAGCGGCCGGAGATGCCGGCGCCGCACGCCGCACACTTGGCTCGGAGCACGAGCCACGACACCACCGGCACGTTCTGCCACGGCTTGACCGGTGCGTCGCACGCCGGGCACTGACTCGCGCGCGTGAGCGGGATGCCGGCCGGCACGCGGTAGATCACGACGTTCAGGAACGAGCCGATCACGAGGCCGAGGAGGCCGGTGAGAACCAGCAGGCTGAGTGAGGTCGGACTCATGGGATGTCCCGCAAGGACTGGAGCGAACCGAGCGAAACGGCGGAGCCAGGCCCGACGATAACACCGCCCGTGTGCTCGATGAGGCCAGGAAGGTTGACTTCGCGATAGTCGAGCTGCATGCGGTTCGAGCTGTTGCCTCCCCAGGTCACCGTGCCCGCGTAGACCTGGCCGTTCCAACGGCTGTCGTTGGAGCCTGACTGCCCCAATGCGATCGTGCAGGGCGAGTAGACCACGCCGGTGATCTCCGTCTCCATCAGCACATCGCTGAGTCCGATCGCGCCGGGCGCTGGGTATCCGATCTCCGCGGTGCAACTCGGCGCGGCGTTGACGACCCAGTCGGGGGTGACGATGCTGAACATGTGCTCACCGCCGTCAGCGGAGGCGATCCGCATGAACTGCCCGTCGACCGCGGACACGAGTATGACGATGTCGGTCCGCAGCGAGAACTGCGCCTGGTACAGTTTCAGCTCGCTGCAGGAACGGGCGTCGAGGATCGTCGGACTGGTGAGGCTGTTCACCCAGGTGACGTGCTGCGGACTGTTTTGGAAGTTGCAGCCAGGCACCGGCAGCACGCTGTAGCCGGCACCCGCCCAAGCGGCGGCGCTGAACGGGAGATCCGACCACGCGAAGGACCCGGTGTCGAGCTGCCACGGTCGTGACGCCGACGGCGGAGGGACAGCGGTGAGGCCTGTGACGTTCTGACTCGCGCTGGCGTATGTCGAACTGAGTGTGCCGTAGGTACCTGCCACGCGAATGTGCCCGCCGACGGTGATCTGGTAGATCGAGTTCGCCGCGCCGGCCCGAGTCGAAGTGACATCGTTTGTCACCGTGGTGGCCTGAAGCTGGCTGAAGCGGCCGTTGACCCGGATCGCGCCGGCACGTCCGCTCCAGAACGATGCGTCCGCCGCGCTCGATGTCGCCATGGTGCCGACGACAGTCGCAGAATTGAGCGATAGCTCGGCACCCGCATGCACAGAACCGCCGACCCGGGTCGCCGAGCCGTCGACGCTCACGGCGCCCTCGGCCGTGATACTGCCGTCCACAAGACCGCCGCTGGTCATCGAGACGCCACCCTTGGTGGTGACACCGCCTTCGACACGACCTGAGTTGTTGATGGTGACGGCGGGCGCGCTCGTCGACATCGAGTAGACCGACCCGCCGATGCGGACGTGGTTGCTCACGCTTACTGTCCCGGAAACGATGACGTCACCGTGGATGTGACAGTAGTTCGACAGGCTGACGTTGCCGTTGCGAACGATGACGTCGCCCCGGATCTCCGTCGAGTTGTTGCAGTCGAGGCTCCCCTGGTTGAGCACGACGTCGCCATCGACGTCGACAGCCGTCACATGTATCGAAGAGACGTTCAACCCGCCGTTTGCCGACACCAGAGCACCCTCGAGCGTGCCCTCCTGTACATCGACCCGGTACACCGCGCGGGTGCGGGTGACACCGCCATCCTCGCCGCGCCCCTCGGACTCGATGGTGACCGCGCCGTCACCGCAGGAGGAGGTAGCGGTGTATCGGGGAGCCGCCGACGAAGTCAGCGCGAGCGCGCACAGCGGTCCGCCCGCGCTGACGGAGGCGAGTGCGTCCGCAAGACCGGCATCCGCTGCAGCGCGCGACTGCGCAGTGCTACGGCTGTCCACCAGCATCCCCGTCGTGTTCATGACGACCGAGGCGACGGTCATGGTGCCGAGGGTCAGCACGAGCATGATGACCAGGACGGACACGAGCATCGAGCCGTCATCGTCGCCGCGCATGCGGCGGATCAGGCGATTCACCAGCATGCGGGCACACTCACTTCGTCCGTTACGACCTGCGCAGTCACGCCGTTCCCGATGATCACGGTGGATTCCTCTCCCGCCACAGCCAGCCCGATGCTGAGACCCCGTCCACCGAGGTCCTCGAAAACCCCGCCGTCGATCAGGGTGCCGGCCGCTCCTGTGGTAAGGACGCCCCACGATGCGGTGTCAGTGGCATCGATCGGGCCTGCCGTTGCGCGGTAGCGCAGTTCGTCGCCGTCGAGAGCCCAGGCACGACACTGCCAGCCGTCGTCGCCCGAGGCGACGAGGGCAACCAGTCCCCGTCCGTCAGGAGAGACCGTGAACTCGAGGCTGTTGCGGATCGAGGAGAGGACGGAATCGCTGATCACCGATGCGCGACCTGTGGCGATATCCCGATCGGCCGTCTGTGCGTTGGCGCGGATGCCGTTGACGAACATGAGGGCGAGGAGGCCGAGAAAGAGGGTCGAAATGAAGATGTACATGATCAGCTCGACAAACGTCAGTCCGTCGTCATCACGGGCACTCATGGTGCAGTCACCAGAATGCGGGTCGGCAATGTCACGACCCCCCCCGCATCATCGGAGACGGTCACAGTGACCGGCACGGCGGCGGGAAACACCGACGGACACGCGCCGACCTCGATATCGGCCGTGAGGCTGTCCGGCCCGGGTACGTCGACCACGGCATGGCTGCGCAGGCTTGCGCACGAGGTTGCCGTCAATGCATTCACCGGGAACGCGTCACGCACCGGCGCCAACTGCGCGTTGGCGAAGGCTGTTGCGATGGCAAGATCGCGGTTGTTGACGCTGACGCGACTCGCGGTCACGGCGAGGGGAAGCACCGCCAGTGCCAGCACAGCGAGGATGAACATCGCGATGATCACCTCGACGAGGCTGAATCCTGCGTCGTCGTTCTGAGCCATGCTGATCACCCCCGGCTGGAGTCGTGAGGTCGGTCGCACGTTGAGGCCGACCCGACAGGAGCGGGCCGGCCTCAAGGTGACTTGGAGGTCAGCCTCCGGTGTGTGCGGCGACACCAGGGCTAGCGCACCCGGGGCCGGCAATGGCACGGAAGCCGTTTCCTGTCGCCGACACGCAGACCTCGTCGACCTTGTCACTGCCCAGGGTGAAGGGCGCGACGACGGCGTAGGTGAAGTCACCCGCGTTGCTCGGGAGCGCCACTGTCGTCGCATTGGAAGCGATCTGAGATGCAACCTGGGTCGCCGCGTTCGATGCCGCAGCCGATGCCGCGTTCTTCGACGCCTCTTCCTGCAGACCAGCGAACACCGGAATGGCGATCGCGGCGAGGATGCCGAGGATGACGACCACGACGATGAGCTCGATGAGCGAGAAGCCCTCGTCGCCGTTCTCCTCGCGACGGGCCTTCTCGGCCTGGATGTAGTTACGGACGGTGCGCATGCGCGGCCTCCTTGTTTCTGGCGGGGGGTTAAACAGGACCGGCCCTGGTGCGCACGCCGTCCGTTGGGCGGAACCCGGGGGGAGTTCCGCCCGACGGGCGATATCAGAGTTCGGGTCTCCGATCGTGCGGGCCTGGAGATGAGATCCGCCCCCAGGCGCTTCTCCCTCTCCGACACCAATCATTAGAGGTTTCTCATCTTGTTGTCAACGATGAAATTGAGAAAGATGTGAAAAGAGTTCTTTCCTATGCTGGCAGGACTGTGAGCGGTCCCACCATTCGGGCGGATGAATCAGCCGTCGAGTATGTCGATCTCCACAACTAACGTTGCACCCTCTTCGACCCCCTCGGCGTCCCGCACCGACCGTTTCAGCGGCAGGACATATGCGCCGCGCTGCGCGTCGGGAAAGATCGAGGTCCGCCACGACGACAGACCGATCTGAGCCCGCACCCGGACCGACCCGAAGCCGCGCGACGGCCGCGGGATCTCGCGAATCTCGGCGCTGAGGTCGGCGGGCAGCGCCACGAAGAACCACGACTCGGTGCGCGCCTCCCACCGGAAGACGTCGGCAGTGAACTCGACCTGCATCCGGTCAGAATAGTGGCCGGTCCCGACCGGCGGTCCGGCTGCTGCCCGGGCGGCTTCCCGGCCGCAGCAGGAACGATGCGTCCGGGCTACGCTCGGGCCCTATGAGCTCCGGTGTCGGTGGTGCGATCGATGAAGCGGTGCGTGACGGCATCCCTTTCGTCGTTGCCGGAGTTGCCACCCCAAGCGGTTCGAGCTTCCACGCCGCGGGGGAAGCGAGCCAGGACACCGTGCTCGCGTTGCACTCGGTGACCAAGACGTTCACCACGACAGCGGCGCTCCAGTGCGTCGAGGACAGGCTGATCGACCTCGATGCACCGGCACGTCACTACCTGCCCGAGATCGGCGAACTGGACGTGCTCGTGTCGATCGACGAGGACGGCACGGCGCTCACACGGCCCGCCGCGCGAGAGATCACGCCGCGCATGCTCCTGCTGCATACGGCGGGGCTGGGCTACGACATGTTCGATCCGCGCCTCGCCGCCCTCACCGGCGGGCGCCGGACCGGGCCGCCGTCAGCCACTCCCCTGCGCGACTCGCTCAGCGCTCCGCTCCTGCACGACCCCGGGGATCGGTGGACGTACGGCACGGCGACCGACTGGCTCGGCCTGATCATCGCGGGCGTGCGCGGCACGCGACTCGACGAGGTGCTCCGCGAGCGCATCTATACGCCGTGCGGCATGCAGTCGACCTCGTTCGACATATCTCCCGACATGCGACGCAGACTGGCACCACTGCACCGCCGTACTCGAGACGGCGAGGTCGTCGCCTCGTCCACGACGCCGCCCGACTCCCCCGAGCTCGACATGGGCGGCCAGGGCCTGTTCTCGACCGTGCCCGATGTGCTCGCACTGCTGCGCGTCTGGCTCGGCGACGGGTCGGCCCCCGGCGGTCGCGTGCTGCGGGCAGAGACGGTCGCGACGGCGATCCGGCCGGTGCCGGGGGTCGACGTGCACCCGCTGCGCACGGCGATCCCGGCGCTGACCCGGGACGTCGATCACTTCCCGGGCCATCCGCGCTCGTGGGCGGCGTCGTTCCTCCTCAATGACGAGGACCTCCCGGGCGGTCGCCGCGCCGGCAGCCTCACCTGGAGCGGCCTCGCCAACGTGCACTTCTGGATCGATCGGTCATCGGGCGTCGCCGCGGTGTGGGCGACCCAGCTGCTGCCGTTCTTCGACCCGACGGTGATGCGCGCCGTGGAGCGCTTCGAGCGGGCGGTGTACGCCGACCTCTGATCGAGGCGCGGCGTCACCAGTGCGGGTGGATGCCGGGGCGCAGAAGCCGACCATACGTGTCGACGACCGCGGCCTCGAAGCCCGAGAGGTCTGCGGTCTCGAGCGTGCGGGCAGCGGCGGCGTTCGCGCGCGCCTGCGCCACCGAGCGCGCGCCGGGGATCACGCTCGTCACACCCGCACGCCCTGCCGCCCACGCCAGCGCGGCTTCCGGCAGCGCGATGCCCTCGGGCAGCGCCGCCGACAGCTCGGCCACGGCTTGCAGCCCCAGGTCGAAGTCCACGCCCGAGAAGGTCTCGCCTCTGTCGAAGGCCTCGCCGTGCCGGTTGTACGTACGGTGGTCGTCGGCGGCGAAAGTGGTGGCGGCGGAGTACTTGCCACTCAGCAGCCCGGACGCCAGGGGCACGCGCGCGAAGATCGAGACACCGGCATCCATCGCGGCCGGCAGCACCTCGTCGAGCGGCTTCAGTCGGAACGGGTTCAGGATGATCTGGACGTTCGTGACGTTCGGACGTGCGATCGCCGCCAGGGCCTGCGCGCACGTCTCCACCGAGACGCCGTACGCGGCGATGGCGCCCTCGGCGACCAGGGCATCGAGCGCGTCGTAGGTGGCGTCGGCGTCGATGACCGCGCTCGGCGGGCAGTGCAGCTGGACCAGGTCGAGGGTGTCGACGCCCAGATTGCGGCGCGAGCGATCGGTCCAGGCGCGGAAGTTCTCGGGCGTGTAGTTCGACGGCTCCTGTGCCAGGCGCCGGCCCATCTTCGTCGCGACGGTCACTCCGTGCCCAGGGTTGCCGGCGAGGAATCGGCCGATGAGCGACTCGCTGCGGCCATCGCCGTAGACGTCGGCGGTGTCGAACAGCGTGACTCCCGCTTCGACCGAGGCGGCGAGGATCCGGAGTGCCTCGTCCTCGGAGACGGTGCCCCAGTCCGCACCGAGCTGCCAGGTGCCGAGGCCGATCACGGAGACGTCGCGGCCGATGCGGCCGAGGGGGCGTTGCTGCATGCGGATCAGCTTAGAGACTCCGCCGGGAGGACGAGGGCTGCGTTCGTAATTCAGGCTGATCGTTGCCGTGCCCGGTCGGATTCCGCAGGTTTCCGGCACTCGGCGCCGAGCCGGCACGCGGATTGCCTGAATTGTGAACCGAGCTCTGGCGCGAGCCGTTGCCGGCGCGAGGCCGTTGCCGGCGCGAGCCGTTGGCGGCGCGAGGCCGTTGTCGGGGCGGGCCGTTGTCGGCGCGAGCCGTTGTCGGCGCGAGCCGTTGTCGGCGCGAGCCCCTTGCCGGCGACCCGTTGTATGGGTGGGCGCGGGAGCTGAGCGATCAGCGCTGAGTGGAAGGCTCCTCGACGGTGACGGAGGGAACCGCGGCGGGAGCCGGCACTGCGGGAGCGGCGGGGTCCGGGACGACCGGCGTCTCATCGGGGGCGTCGGCGGGCTCGGGCAGGCGCGACGTGAGGAGCGAGACCGCACAGGCCAGCAGGACGGCACCGGCGACGATCATGAGGATCCGGTAATCGACCACGACCACGAGGGCGGCGCCGGCGGCGATCGAGGCGAGCTGCGGGACGGTCATCGCGACGTTCATCGCGGCGCCGACCCGGCCCTGCAGCCGCGGCGGCGTGCAGCGCTGGCGGGTGGTGATCAGTGCGACGACCATCCACGGGACGCCGATGCCGGCCAGGAAGCATCCGGCGATGATGAGCGGCAGCAGCGGGATGCCCAGCATCCACAGGGCGATCGACGCGCCCGCGCAGCCGATCAGAGCCAGTCCCGCGCCCTGCGCGCGCGCCGGGCCCAGGCGGCGCAGCGCGATCGCCGCGGTCACTCCCCCGATGACACTGCCCGCACCCTGCAGGCTCATGAGGACGCCGAAGAATGCGGCATCCATCCCGAGTCCCTTCTCCACCACCTCGAACAGCGCCGTGTCGAAGAACCCGACGACGCCGAACGCGATGGCGCACGTGACGACCATGCGCACGAGCAGCGGCACCGAGCGCAGGTGGCGCAGGCCGGCGGTGATCTGCGACCAGCCGCCCTCGCCTTCGCCCTCGGCATCCGTGATCGCCGACTCGGTCACCCGCACGAGGCTCAGCAGGACCGCTGCCACGGCCAGCATCGCCGCCACGACGAGCGCGAGCGCGTGCCCGCCCCACACGACGTACAGCGCGGCGCCGACGGCCGGCGTCAGGATGCGCAGTCCCTGGTCGATCGTCACGAGCATCGAGTTCGCCGACCCCAGCATCTCGGTCGGCAGCATGTCGCGGACCAGCCCGCCCTGCGCCGATCCGTTGACATAGCCGAGGGTGCCGTAGACGAAGGTGACGACGTAGACGATCCACACATCGTGCGGGTCGTGGACGAGCAGGAGCGCGAGCGCGACGACGGCGGCGAGCGCGTTGCCGATGACCAGAAGGCGCTTGCGGCTCATCCGATCGGCGAGCAGACCGATCGCCGGCGCGAGCAGCACGGGAGCTGCGAGCACGAAGAACACCAGGCCGGCGGCGCTGGAGGATCCGGTCAGATCCTTCGCCCAGATCGCGAGAGTCAGGAACAGGATGCTGTCGGCGATGTTGCCGACGGTCCATCCGGTGAGCAGACGTCGGAACGGGCCGACCCGCAGCACGTCCTTCATGACGGGTCCCCCTCGGGGGTCTCGGTCGCGGTCTCGTCGGGGACCATCCGGCCGGGAACCAGGAAGGTGTCGGCGAGGACCCGCACCGGAGCGCCGCCCTCGATACGCTCGTCGTTCTCCCAGCGCTGAACGTACGGCATGATGAGCGCGGCGATGCCCTCGCCCAGGGCCTTCGCCTCGGCGGGAGTCAGCCACAGCGTCGCACTCGACGAGAGCAGCGTCCCCTTCCACTCGTCCGGGTTGGGGGTGCGGCGCGCGATGCGCAGGCGCGCGTTGTCCCACTCACGCAGTGTGTCCTCGAGGGTCTCCTTCGCCAGGCGCGTCTCGTCGGGCTGGTCACTGTCCCAGGTCTGGGTGACGTCGAGCACACGCCAGGGACGTTCGCGACCGTCGCCGGACTCCACGCGCTCGATGTAACCGTGCTTGGCGAGCACGCGCAGATGGAAGGAGCAGTTGGCGGGACTCTCGTCGACGAGGTCGGCCAGCTGCGAGGCGGTCGCGCTCCCGAGGATCGCGAGACGCTCGAACAGTTCGAGCCGCAGCGGGTGCGCCATGGCCCGGAAAGTGGCGGGGTCCTTGATGTCCATATGCGAAAGAGTACTTGCGCAATGACCATTGCGCAACATCCCTTTCGCATCAAGCGTGCATCGGTCCCGGCATCCACCCCCTCGCGAGCCCTCGCCTCGCGGCCGAGCCCTCACGGCGTGACCGGTCAGGAGCTGAGGGCTCGCCCGCAACGCAAGGGTTCGCCGCAGAGCGTGGCCCGGGATGCCGGCGCCGCCGAGCCCTCGCGTCGCGGAGCCCTCACTGCGCCGCCGAGCCCTCACTCCGCCGCCAAGCCCTCGCTTCCGCGTCGCCGCCGAACCCTCACTGCGCGGCCGAGCCCTCGCGTCGCGGACGGTCAGGAGCTGAGGGCTCGCGCGCGACGTGAGGGTTCGCACAACGGGGAGGCAGGGGGATGCCGGCGCCACCAAGCCCTCGCTTCCGCGTCGCCGCCGAGCCCTCACTGCGCGGCCGAACCCTCGCGTCGCAGACAGTCAGGAGCTGAGGGCTCGCGCGCGGCGCAAGGGTTCGCGCAACGAGGAGGGAGGGGGATGCCGGCGCCACCAAGCCCTCGCTTCCGCTTCGCGGCCAAGCCCTCGCTGCGCCGCCGAGCCCTCACTGCGCGGCCGAACCCTCGCGTCGCGGACAGTCGGGAGCTGAGGGCTCGCGCGCGACGTGAGGGTTCGCGCAACGAGGAGGCAAAGGGGATGCCGGCGCGCCGACGCTATGCGCGACGGCGACGGCGGAGCATCGCCGAGGCCACGGCGATGGCCGTGCCGACGAGCACGCCGAGAACCGTCTCGAGTGCACGGTCGCGCAGCAGCACGGCCGGGTCGGTCGGCACGGCGAGCGCGATCATCAGCAGGGCGAGCGGTGTGATGAACAGCATCGCGATGCCGTAGTTGCGCCCGACCGTCAGCTCGGCGCCGACCTGACAGAGCACCGCGACGGCGATCGTCGCCAGCGGCGGCAGCTGCAGCGCCAGCAGACCCGCGGCGATCAGCACGCCCAGCAGGGTCCCGATCAGTCGCTGGCCACCACGGATGATCCGCGCGTTGAGCTGCGCGCCGCCCAGCGCCGCCACGGCGGCCACCGTCGCCCAGTACCAGTGCGTGCCGATGAGGAGATAGCCGGCGAGCCCCGCCAGCAGCGCTCCGACGCCGATCGTGAGAGCGATCGCCACGGCTTCCCGGTCGGCGGGCATGCGGCGCCTAGTGATCAGCCCCAGCCGGCCCCGCCGCCGCACGAGTGCGATCGAGGTCGTCAGCGCGACGCTGAACAACGCCGAGGCTCCCGCGACGATCAGCACGTGCAGGAACGACGCGGCCGTCGCCGGCAACGACGCCGTCGCACCGGCGGCGAACACGGCGAACAGCGCCGAGGGCGGATGCCAGCGCCACGCGTGCGCGACGAGCGTGACGGCGGCGGCGATCAGCGCGACGACGACGATGCGCACGGCGTCGTGGACTCCCGTGAACGCGAGCGTCGTGCCGACGAGCATCGCGAGCAGCACACACGCGCCGGCGCCCGCCTGCATGCGGACGCGGTCGGCGTACCCGTCGTGCCGCCCGTATAGCGAGGCGAACGCGCCGAAGCTCGCGTACATGCTCAGCTCGAGCGAGCCCGACGCCCAGAGCACCAGCAGCGGCACGCCGATCGATACGGCGGCCCGCAGCGCGACCCGGTGATCACCCCGGTGCGGCGCGATGCGCACGAGGCCGGTGAGAATGCGCCCCTGACTCTCGCCCACATGCCCATCGTAGGTGCCCTTGCCCGGCACCGATCGCCCTGGTTCGATGGCGACATGATCACCCACGAGGTCGTCAACCAGCCGCCGCCCCGCGTGGAGCTCGACGAGTACGGCGAGAACATCGCCCTCGTCGAGGGCGTCGCCCGTCACGATGCGGGCTGGGCTCAGCACCGCCTGCACCTGACCGGACAGCGGGTCGGCACGGCGGCCTTCCAGCGCGATGCCGAGCGCGCGAACCGGCACGAACCGGTGCTGCACACGCACGACCGGTATGGGCATCGCATCGACGAGGTCGAGTACGACGACGCCTACCACCGCATCCTCACCGCCGCCATCGCCGACGGCGCGCACACCGCCGCGTACGTCGAGCCGCGACCCGGTGCCAACGTCGCCCGCGCGGCCACCTTCATGCTGTACGCCCAGGTCGAGCCCGGGCACGCGTGCCCCGTGTCGATGACGCACTCGGTCGTCCCGGTGCTGCAGCAGCACCCGGACGTCGGTGCCGCCTGGCTCGACCGCGTGTACAGCACCTCGTACGACCCGGTGCTGCGGACCGGTAAGCACAGCGCGATCTTCGGCATGGCGATGACCGAGAAGCAGGGCGGCTCGGACGTCCGCGCCGGCACGACGGCGGCGCGCCCGCTCGGCGCGGGGCGCTACGCGCTCACCGGACACAAGTGGTTCTGCTCGGCGCCGATGTCCGACGCCTTCCTGGTGCTCGCGCAGGCGCCCGGCGGACTGTCGTGTTTCCTCGTGCCACGGCTGACCGAGGACGGCGAGCGCAACGGCATCCAGCTCATGCGCCTCAAGGACAAGCTCGGCAACAGGGCGAACGCGTCCAGCGAGATCGAATACCGGGATGCCGTGGGCATCCTCGTCGGCGAGGAGGGGCGGGGCGTGCGCACCATCATCGACATGGTCGCGCGCACGCGCCTGGACTGCGTGTTCGGGTCGACGGCGGGCATGCGCCAGGCCGTCGCCGAAGCGGGCTGGCACGCGCGGCATCGCGCAGCGTTCGGGAAGAACCTCATCGACCAGCCCGCGATGACGGCGGTTCTGGCCGACCTGCAGCTCGAGAGCGAGGCGGCGACGGCGACCGCGCTGCGGCTGGCCCGCGCACACGACGACGACGCCTCGGACCAGGAGCAGGCCTTCCGCCGGCTCGCGACGGCCGTCGCGAAGTACTGGATCTGCAAGCGCGGCCCCGGCCACGCCTACGAAGCGCTCGAGTGCCTCGGCGGAAACGGCTACACCGAGGCGTTTCCGCTGTCGATGCGGTATCGGGAGCAGCCGGTGATGGCGGTGTGGGAGGGGTCGGGCAACGTCATCGCGCTGGACGTGCTGCGCGCCATGACGCGCGAGCCCGGCTCGGTCGAAGCCTTCGACGCGGAGGTGTCGCTCGCCCGCGGCGCGGACCGGCGCCTCGACGCGTGGCTCGACCGGACGCGGCGACTCGTCGCAGACGTCGCCGCCGACCCCGTGCCCGACGCGCGGGCGCGCGGACTCGTCGCGGCCCTCGCCCTGGCGTTGCAGGCATCCTTGCTCGTCCGGTTCGCGCCGGCCGCCGTCGCCGATGGGTTCGCCGCGACGCGGCTCGCCGGCGACGCGATCGGCGGCCTCTACGGCGCCCTGCCCCCGGGCGTGGATGCCGCGGCCATCGCCGCCCGCGCCTGACCGGCTGCGTGTGCGCCCCCGTGCGCTGTGCCCCGCGCCGCACTGTGCCTGCGCTGCGTCCGCAGCGCTGTGCCTCGCACCGCCCCGCACCGCGAGACTGCGCATATGTCGGCAATCCACCGGGAAAAGCCGACATATGCGCAGTCTCGCGGATCAGGGGTGCACACCTCGCGCGCAGGGCGGCAGGACCCGCGCCCACGCCCCACACCCCGCGGGGGCGGCGTCGTCAGCTGCTCTTGCGCATCGATCGGATGCCGACGGCGAGACCGACCGCCGCCAGGGCGAGCGCGGCCACCCAGCCCCACAGCACGGCGCTGTCGGCGAGATCGCCGGCCAGTAGCGCGCGCTCGGCCTGCACGACCCAGCTGACCGGATTCACGGTCGCGACCACCCGCATCCAGCCGGGCCCCTCGTCGAGCGGCAGGAGCATGCCCGACAGGATCAGCAGCGGGAAGATCAGCGTCTGCTGCACACCCCAGAACAGCCACTCCCGGTCGCGCGTCGCGAGTGCCAGCGCGTACGACAGCGAGCCGAGCCCGACGCCGAACACCGCGAGCAGCGCGAGGCCGATGAGCAGCCCGCCGACATGGAAGCTGAAGCCGAACGGCCAGGCGATCAGCACGATGAGCACGGCCTGGACGACGATCGGCGCGATCTCCTTCAGCGCCCGGCCGACCAGGAGCGACGAGCGCGACAGCGGCGCGACGAGCGTGCGCTCGTGCGAGCCGGTCATCATCTCGTACTGCAGGTTCGATCCGGTCGCGCCGGTGCCGAAGAGCACGATCATCACAAGGATGCCGGGGACGAACCACTGCAGGGTCTCCCCCACCGGCATCCCGGACTGCCCCACCAGCAGAGGACCGAACAGGCCCAGGAAGACGAGCGGCTGCACGAGGCTGAAGATGAGCGTGAACGGGTCGCGCACGACCGGCTTCAGCTCGCGGGTGAGCACGTTCCATGTATCGCGCGCGGGGTTGGCCCGCACGGCGGTGTCGGTGGTGTGCTGCGGGGCGGTCATCGCTGGGCTCCTGTCGTCGTCGCCTGTTTGGCGGTGGATGCCGTGGCGTCCGGGTCTTCGTCCTCTTCGACCGGCTCTCCCTCGCCGGCCTCGCGCAGCGTGCGGCCCGTCAGTGCGAGGAACACGTCGTCGAGGGTCGGCGGCACGCCGGTGGCGCGGTCGACACGCAGGCCGGCCGCGTCGAGGCGACGCACCGCCTCGGGCAGGAGGGCATCGCCGTCCGGCGCGGTCACCGTCAGCGTCGCGTCGCTGCGCGCAACGTCGCGATCGGCGAGCCGCTGCACGATCTCGACCGCCCGAGCGGCGTCGGCGGTCGTGGCGAAGCCGAGCGTGATCACATCGCCGGCCAGATTCGCCTTCAGTCGCGTCGCGGTGTCGTCGGCGATCACGCGCCCGCGATCCATGACCATCACCCGCTCCGCATAGCGGTCGGCTTCTTCGAGGTAGTGCGTCGTGAGGAACACGGTCGTGCCGTGCTGCGCGCGCAGGTCGAGGATGTGCTGCCACAGGTTCGCGCGGCTCTGCGGGTCGAGCCCGGTCGACGGCTCGTCCAGGAACAGCAGCGGCGGCGCGTGCATGAGGCCCAGCGCGATGTCGAGGCGCCGCTTCTGCCCGCCGGACAGCTGCTGCACTGAGCGCGTCGCGAACGGCGCGAGGTCGAGCGACTCGATGAGCTCGTCGGCACGAGTGCGGGCGCGGGATGCCGGCATCCCGTAGAACGTGCCCTGGCTGAGCAGCTCGTCGCGGACGCGCTGCGCGAAACTGCCGCTGGTGAGCTGCCCGACATAGCCGATGCGGGCGCGCACATCGGCGGGGCGACGCAGGATGTCGAACCCGACGACGCGCGCGGTGCCCGCCGTCGGAGGGATGAGCGAGGTCAGCATGCGCAGGCTCGTGGACTTTCCCGCGCCGTTCGGGCCCAGGAAAGCCACGAGCTCGCCGCGCGCGACCTCGAAGGTGAGGTCGGTGACGGCCTCCACGGTCTTCTTCTTGCTGCTGAAGCGCTTGGTCAGACCCTGCGCCTCGATGATCGGTTCGTTGGTCATGCCACGAGCGTAGAAGCCGATGCGGACAGATACAGTCCGCAATCCGTGACACAGTGGGAACATGTCCGACACGACCTCCCGTGCCCTCTCGCTGCTGAACCTGCTGCAGACGCACCGGCACTGGCCGGGCGCCGAGCTGGCCGGCCGCCTCGGTGTCACCGAGCGCACGGTGCGCCGCGACGTCGAGCGGCTGCGCGACCTCGGCTATCGCATCGAGTCCAGTCCCGGCGCGACCGGCGGATACCGGCTCGAGGCGGGCAGCGCCGTACCGCCGCTGCTGCTCACCGACGAGGAGGCCGTCGCGATGGCGATCGGCCTGCGTGTCGCCGCGTCGCAGCGGCTCGTCTCCGGCCCCGAGACCACCATCACGGCACTCGCGAAGCTCGAGAAGGTACTGCCCGCTCCCCTGCGTCGCCGCGTGGCCGCGCTGGCCGAGGCGGTGCAGCCGGCCGGCCTCAGCGCCGGCGCGGCGGTGTCGAGCGAACTGCTGGGCGAGCTCGCCCTCGCGTGCCGCGACCACGAGCGCGTGCGCTTCACCTACACCGCGGCGTCGGGAGAGGTCACGCGGCGGCGCGTCGAACCGCACGCGCTCGCCCCCGCCGAGCGCCATTGGTATCTGCTGTGCTGGGACCTGGAGCGCGACGACTGGCGCACCTTCCGGGTCGACCGTCTCACCGCCCTCGAGCACACGCGGGTGCTGTTCACCCCGCGTCCGCTGACGGCCGAGGAGATCGAGGAGTTCGTCCTCGTCGCCCGCAGCTGGGTGCGCCAGCCCGTCGAGGCGGACATCGTCATGGCGCTGCCGATCGACGAGATGCGCGCCCAGTTCGGCGTGTGGGGGCAGGGCGCCGAGGCCGAGGATGCCGGGCACACCCGCTGGCCGGTCGGCGGAGCCGACCTCCGCGAGACGATGTACGGGATGTCGTGGGTCCCGGCGGGGGTCGAGTACACGACCGATCTGGCCGAGCCGGCGCGCGCCGAACTGCGCGAGACGCTCGCCCGCATGCTCCGCGCCCTCGACGCTCCGGCCCCAGAAGCTCCGGACCGCGTCAGCTCGACGTCAGATGGCTCCGCTGCTCCACCAGGGGGCAGGTGAACACGTCGCGCTCGCCGAGCCCCACACGGTTGATGTAGCGGACGACGATCGCGTACGAGGCGAACAGCCCCGTCTGGGTGTACGGAACGCCGTGCTCGCGGCAGTACGCCGCGATCGTCGGGGCCGCCTTGCGCAGGTGCGGGCGGGGCATGGACGGGAACAGGTGGTGCTCGATCTGGTAGTTGAGTCCGCCCATGGCGGCGTCCAGCAACCGCGAGCCGCGGATGTTGCGGCTCATCATGACCTGGCGCCGCAGGAAGTCGAGGGAGACATCGCGCGGCACCACCGGCATCCCCTTGTGGTTCGGTGCGAACGAGACGCCCATGTAGAAGCCGAACAGACCCAACTGAACAGCGAGGAACGCCGCGGCCACGCCGGGCGAGAGGACGAGGAACACGAGCACCAGGTACCCGACCACGCGGATGCTCAGGAATCCGATCTCGGCCCAGCGCCGGTCGAGGTGGCCGGGGGTCACCACCCGCCGGACGCTCGACGCGTGCAGCGAGAGACCTTCGAACAGCAGGATCGGAAAGAAGAACAGACCCTGATGCGCGCGCAGCCAGCCCGCCGCCCGGTTGCGCGGGACGTACACGGTCTCGGCCGCCACGGCGATGACGGGCAGCTCGATGTCGGGATCGGAGCCGATCCGGTTCGGGTTCGCGTGGTGGCGCGTGTGCTTGTGCTGCCACCAGCCGTAGCTCATCCCCACGAGAAGATCGCCCAGCACGATGCTGATCCAGTCGTTCCATCGGCCCGAGACGAAGATCTGGCGATGAGCCGCGTCGTGCCCCAGGAAGGCGATCTGGGTGAACACGACGGCCAGGACCGCCGCGGTGAACATCTGCCACCAGGTGTCCCCGATCAGGATGAACGCGACCACGCACACGCCCAGTACGACCGGCGCGGCGATGAGCTTGGTCCAGTAGTACCCGTAGCGGCGACGCAGCAGTCCCCCGCCGCGGATCAGCTTGGCCAGTTCGGTGAACTCGCTGGCGCCGCGATGTCCGGCGCCCTCGGGGCGGTGGACGGTGGAGCGGACGGTGGTCATGGCGTCCTCCTCTCGGAGTGCCTCCCGTATCTCGCACGCTACGCCCCGAGTCTGTGAGGCTCACAGACTGTGACGAGAATCGGCGCGCCGCCCGGGCTGGGGATGCCGGGCGGCGCGCCGCACTGGGGAAACCGATCGCTCGTCTGGGGGAACGCCACGATCGTCGAGAACACGGTATCGCGCACGTCAAGGCCGCCGACAGACCGCGGATTTCAGATGCTGAAGCAGCTGCTGTGCTGCTCTAGCGCGCGACGTGCTCGAATCGTTCCGCGCCCAGGCGCAGCGACAGCTTGTTCGCGATCGTGCGCAGACGCGCGGCAAGCTCCTCGGCATCGCCCTCGACCTGGTGGGTGGGCAGCGAGACGGCGAGGGATGCCGTGATGCCCGGCGCGCGGACCGGGACGGCCAGACACGTGAAGCCGATCGCATACTCCTGCCGGTCGAGGACCGCGGGCGCCGGCTGCTCGAGCTGCTCGAGCAGAAGACGGCGGTCGCGGATCGTGTACGGGGTGAGCTCTTCGAGTACGTGGCGCGAGAGGTAGTCGCTGCGCTCCTCGGGCGACAGCTCGGCGAGGATCTGCTTGCCCAGCGCCGTCGCGTGCGCGCTCGAGTGCAGGCCGACCCACAGCTCGACGCGCGGACTGGCCTTTCCGTCGACGATGTCGACGAGGTGGACTTCACCGTCGTCGTATCGGGACAGGTACGCCGTCGTGCCCAGGCCTTCGGCTACCTCGCGCAGCGACTCGCGCACGCGGGCCAGGAAGATGCCGGAGCCCTCTTCGCGCACGCCGAGGAAGCGCGCTCCGAGGACGAGGCCGTCCGGCTCGGCCGTGAGGTATCCCTCACGCAGGAGCGTGCGCACGAGGTTGTAGGTCGTGCCGAGGGTGAGCCCCGAGATGTGCGCGAGCATCTTCGCCGTCATGGGACGCGGGGCGTTGGCGACGATGTCGACCAGTCGCAGCGCTCGCTGGACCGAAGCGATCAGCGTCTCGCCCTGGCTCGGCAGCTCCATCGTCATCGGCGACTCCTCGTTGCCAACAGAATAGGGCTCCGCACGCCCGAGGGGCAGAGGCACACGCGAACCTCGATGAGGCTTCTCTACGCGAGCCGAGGCGCCTTCGCTCATACGCCCGATCATGCGGGGTCACGACTCCGGCGTGCCTCCCCGCGAGGTGGATAATCTAGCAACCGACCGGATGCCACAGATCCGAACTCCATGTCTGATGTCCAGGGGGCCGATGATGACCGAGACTGACGATCGCGCGACGCGCGCACGGACTCCGATGTGGGTGGGTGGCGCCGTATCGATCGGCATCGCGGTGGTCGCCTGCGTCATGATCTGGGGACTCGCCCTCCCTGTCACCCCGCCGAGTGCTGTCTGCCCGGCGATCTACCCGCCCGCTGCCGGGTGCGCGGGTGATGCCCGTGTGCTGCCCGCCTCCGTCTGGACCGTCCTGATCGCCGGAGCTGCGGCAACCGCGTTCGGTCTGGGGCGGCGCGGGTGGTGGGGCGCTGTGGCCGGCGCGGCGATCACGGGGATCATCGCTGTCGCCGGATACCTGGCGACGTGGCGGATGAGCGTGCTGTTCTTCGTGTGAGAGCGGGAGCTACTCCGCAGGCGTCAGTGACGCTGCGACGTTTTCCGCGGTCTCTTTCGCGGATCCGGGGTTCTGCCCGGTGACGAGCTTGCCGTCGACCACCCCGTAGGAGACGAAGGGAATCTTGGCCTTCTCGTACAGGGCGCCACGCTGCTTCATCTCCTCCTCCGCGTTGCAGGGGACGAGCTTGTCGACGCGAGCGAGCACTTCTTCCTGCCACGCGAACCCGGTGACCTTGCGTCCGGCAACGAGTAGCGTGCCGTCGGAGAGTCGAGTGTTGAGCAGGCCGCAGTACCCGTGGCAGACGGAGGAGACGACGCCGCCGCGTTCCCAGATCTCGCGGGTGATGCGTTGGAGGCCTGCGCTGTCCGGGAAGTCGTACATGACGGCGTGGCCGCCGGTGAAGTAGATCGCATCGAAGTCTGCGGAGTCGATCTGGTCGGGACTCTTGGTGTTCTCGAGTAGCGCCATCTTCGTCGGGTCCGCATGCCAGGCCCTGGTTGCTCTGTCGTAGTTCGGGAACTTCAAGGAGCGAGGCTCGAGTGGCGCCTCACCTCCGGCGGGGCTGACGATGACCTGCTCGAATCCGCGCTTGTCAAACGCCTCCCAGGCGTGCACGAGCTCAGACAGCCACAGACCGGTCGGGTGGGAGGGGTCGTCGTAGTGGGCGACGTTGGTGACAACGTGCAGGACGCGGGTCATGCGATTGCTCCTTCGATGAGGGTGAGGATGGCGGCGATGGACGCGCGGACCCGCGCTTCGACCTCGGAGGGCGATTCGGGTCGGAGCTTGCCGTCGACGTGGAGGAACGCGAGGCCGTGCGCAAGCGCCCACAGCGACTGCGCCAGTGACGACACGTCGGATGCGCGGAAGAGCCGTGCGACGACACCTCCGAGCAGCTCGTGCAGCTGGCCGGATGCCCGGACCCGGTCGCTGTTCTGGGGATCGCACGCGCCGCCGAACATCAGCCGGAACAGGGCGGGACGGCGCAGCGCGAAGTCCACGTAGGCAACGGCAAGCGCACCGAGCGTCTCCGCTGCGATCGCGGAAGAGGGAACCTCGGCGAGCGCGGCGGTGAGGTCTTCGTGAAGCTCGTCGAAACCGCGCACGGCGAGTGCGGAGTCCAGCGCGTCACGGTCGGCGAAGTGCCGATACGGCGCGGTAGGCGACACACCGGCACGCCGGGCCACAGCCCGCATGGACGGCGCCTCCCCCGCTTCCACGCTCTCGAGAGCGGCGGCGAGTAATGCTGCGCGCAGATCGCCGTGGTGGTACGCCTTCTCGACCATCGTCACGAGTCGTCCTCACTGTCCAATGTATGCAGTGCTAACATAGCGCATGGAGAGACGGTGAGACAGAGAGGCTCGAGATGCAGACCATCCTCGGAGCGAGTGGCCAGATCGCGATCGAGCTCGCCCGCGAGCTCGCCGGCACCACGACGACTGACCTCCGGCTGGTCAGTCGCAACCCGCGCAAGGTCAACGAGACCGACAACATCGCGCGGGCGAACCTGCTTGATGCGGAGCAGACACGCACTGCCGTCGCCGGCAGCGATGTCGTCTACTTCACCGCGGGGCTGCCCGCGAACACGGCGCTGTGGGAAGCGGAGTTTCCCACGATGCTCCGCAACGCCCTCGATGCGACGAGAGCCGCCGGGGCTGCGTTCGCCTACTTCGACAACACGTACATGTATCCGCAGGACGATCGAGTCCAGAGCGAGGACACCCCGTTCTCTCCGGTCGGGCCGAAGCGAAGGGTCCGCGCGGCGATGGCCGGGATGGTCCTCGAAGAGATCGAGCGCGGCGACATCCCGGTCCTCATCGCCCGCGCTCCCGAGTTCTACGGACCCGGCAAGACGCAGAGCTTCACAAACGCGCTGGTCCTCGATCGACTGAAAGCAGGGAAGAGGCCGCTCGTGCCTGTGCGCGATGACCGTCGCCGCACGCTCATCTGGACGCCGGATGCGAGCCGCGCACTGGCACTGCTCGGCAATACCCCGGACGCCTTCGGGCAGACCTGGCACCTCCCGGTTGCGCCCGAGCACCCTACCTATCGCCAGATCGTCACGATGGCGAGCGCGGCGGTCGGACGCGACCCTCGCTACACAGTGCTTCCCGACTGGCTGCTCAGCGCAGCCGGGGTCGTGTCACCACAGGTGCGCGAGATTCGCGAACTGCTGCCCAGGTACGCGCACGACAACCTCTTCGACTCCACCAAGTTCACTTCGCGGTTCGCCGGATTCGACGTGACGTCGCATCGCCGGGGCCTCGAGATCCTCCTCGCCGAACCTCCAAGATCGTCAGCCGCGCGGTGACCGGCTGATCAAGGAGGACGACGGGTGTGCACGGGCACTGCGGAACTGGGATCGCTCGACGTTCCGCCACGTCGAGCGCTGCTCGCCTCGAGCAGAGGCACATCAACCGGGCATGGGCGCTCGAACGGCTTCAGTAGTGCTCACGCCGCGTGCTGACCTGCCGGCCCGATCCCCCGACGACGTCGACGTTGGGGTTGCCACCGATGAGTGGGGTGATGGGGTCGGCCCGGGCGCGCTGTGTGACCCACTCGCGATGCGAAGGACGGAGTGGTCGTGCGGGTCACGCCCGGTCTCTATTACAAGGGCGTCCCGACCAGATACGGGATGACGCGTCCATCCGACGGTGAAGCGCTCAAGGTGATGCTGGGTGAGCGAGGCGTCGGCCCCGCCGGCTATTCCGCTGCGCGTGCGTGGGGGGTGACAACGCAGATACCTGCGGTGACGGAACTGGCAACGCTCGGCGCTCGGAAGCAGCTCAAGAATGTCAAGATCATCACGCGGTCGAACCTCCGCCGGGTCGACCTGAACGAAATGGAGATCGCCCTGCTCGAACTACTGCGCGACCCGGCGCCACTGGTCGAGTCGGGGTGGGACAGCCTGATCGAGCGAGTGAGAAAGGCTGCGGACGACGGAACCATCCGACCGCAGGCACTGCGAGCTGCGCTGCCTGGCGAGTCCAGCCGTGCGGTTCGGGACAACTTCGCCAAAATCCGCTCCGCCCTGAGCACGGCAGCATGAGTCCCCGCCTCCGGGACGAGCCAGACACCCTCGCCGTGCTCATCCAGCAGGTTGCAGACGCCGCCGGCGTGCGCGCTTCCTTCGTGGAGAAGGACTTCTGGGCGATCGAGGTCCTCCGCGCGGCCCGGACGACCAGGGTCATCCGCCCTGAGGACGCGTGATGCGCCCCTGAGCGTGATCGTCAGAAAGGTAGGTTTTCGGTGACGTGATTACATCTCACCAACCAAGACGTCCCGGGAACCCTTAGGTTCCCGGGACTTTCCAGTGGGCTGTTGGCAGAACTATCCATGGTGCGGATGGCGGTGGGTGACGTTCTTGGTTTTCCTGTAAGCGGGCGTTGGTTTTCCTGTAACCCGGTCGGTCGCCTGGCCACGGACTCGATGAACGAGGGCGGCATCAGCCCTCCAGGTCACCGCCGGCATCTGGGGCCCCTTCGCCGATCATCTGGCGCTGACGCGCGAGGAGCTCATAGGGGCTCTCCGCGACCTGGACTGGGATGACTTGCTGTGTGTCGCCCTGTTTCGCGCGAAGTATCAGGCAGTCATCTTCGCGACCGAAGGAGTGTCGGCGGGCGACACCTAAACTGGTTGCTGGCCGTGATGAACAACGTCCGGCCGTCAGACTGAACACACTCGGGGGTGCAAGTTGTCCGGCAACGTGCCACCCCCACCGCCTCCGCGCCGGACACCGCCGCCGCGCATGCCGGCTCCGCCGTCGCTGCGCACTGCGCCCCCTCCTCCCACCGCCGTGCCGCATCCTGTAGCGATCCCACACTCGACCCCTTCGCGGCAGCACGCCGTTCCCGAAGGCACCAAGAGCTATGTCGTCACCCTGGTGCTCTCGTTGTTCCTGGGGATGTGGGGCGCTGACCGCTTCTACCTCGGCAAGACGCGCTCGGCCATGGCGAAGCTGCTGACACTCGGCGGGCTCGGGTACTGGTGGTTGATTGACCTGATCATGACGCTCTGCGGCGGGAGCCGTGACCAGTGGGGTCTGCGCCTTGAGGGCTACGACAGGAACAAGAAGAAGGTCTGGACTGTCGTTGGATGCGTCTACGGAGTAGCCCTTGCGGTCGGTCTCATCGCCGCAGGCATCGTGGCGTCGTTTGACCCGAACGGCCCGACGCCGTTCGGCTGGATTGCGATGGCGGTTCTGGCTGGTGTGGCCGCAGTCACCACCACTGTCCTGTTCCTCCGCCGTCGTCGCAAGGGCGGCGTGACGACAAAGCGCAAGCGTCCGTCCGGCCCAGTTCCCCCGCGGGTGCAGGCGCAGGTCGACCGCCTCCTCGTGCTCCGTCAGTTCTACGACGTGCACGCAGCGAGTGGGAATCAGTCCGCCCGCGCCGTGATTGGCCAGATCGACGCGGTGAACACGAACGTCTACGAGTTGTTCCACCGCCTGAGCGTGAAGTCCGACAAGTCTCAACGGTCACTCGCGCAGACCGAATACGAGGACAAGCTGGGTAAACTCGCCGCCGCTCTCGATCGGGATTACCTGCTCGACGTCATCGCGAACCCCCGCCTATGGGACGACCCGACCCATCGCATCCAAGCGGTCCAGGGCGCGATCGACGCCGTTGACGGCGAACTCCTCCGAAACATCCGTCAGGTAAACGCCCACCGGGGTCTCGTGTTCGAGGTGACGATCGACGGCCTACTGGGTCCGCGCAAGGCGATGAATGACTGGCAACGGGACTTTGACAAGGCGGCAGAGGACAGTAGCGCTCGGCCTCATCCGACTCAAGACAAGCGCTGACTGAGCTGCCTCACGCGCGGTGCTCGGTCCAGCGCAGACCATCCCACCAACGGAGACTGCCAGAACCGTCGCCATACCACCCCTCGGGCGTGGCCGTGGCCCGCGGGTCGGCGAGAACTCGCTCACGGTCATCCTCGTACTGATCCGTCCACGCGCGACCATCCCACCATCGCCGGCGTCCCGAACCATCGTCATACCAGCCCGCCGATGCCGCCTCCAGCGCGTTGGCACGCTGCGCTGCCTTGGCGTCGAGCATGTGGACTATGCGATCTGAGAACTCCTGCGGCGTCAACGCAGCCAGTTCGCTCTGCCACTGGAGGAGCGCCCCATCGCCATCCTCGATACGAGCATGCGAAAGCAACCGCCACTGCTCCTCGCTAAACGCTCGGGCCAGCAGCATCGCACGTACACGCTCCTGCCACTCTGCACTGGTCATGGTGACGACATGCTGCTGCTGCGCGGAAGCTAGTGCGCCCGCGCGTACCGCGGAGTTGGTGCCCTGCGGCGCGAGGGAGGCCAGGGTGCCGGAACCGTCAGCATCAGCGAAGTGGTCGGTCCAGTCTTGGCCGTCGAACCATCTCAGTCGTCCCGAACCATCGTCGTACCAGCCGGGTGAAGCCGCCGCCTGTCGCGGGTCATCCCGGACATGCTCAGTCCACCCCTGACCGTCCCACCACTGCTGCCGGCCTGCGTCGATGTCGTACCAGTCAGCCGGGGGCGTGATCCGAGCAGCCTGGGCCTCGGCGGCGCGTCGCCGAGCCTCAGCCCGCTCCCACTCCTGCTCGCGACGACGCTTCTTCCGCTCGCCGAACGACCCCGCCGCCGCGACCGCACCAAGCGTCAGTCCGACGAGCGCTAGCCCGGCAAGCGCACCACCAAGACCAAGGTCGTCGACATGGAGTTCGGAGTCAGCATCCGTACCGCCCGACGCCTGTGCGGTGAGTTCCCAGTCCTCTACCGGTACAAAATCGGCATGACCAACAAGCTTGTTGGTGGCATCGTCCCGGACCAGGCCACGCTTTGCTCCTGGCGTGCTGCGCGAGTCCGAAAGGTGCCGGCCCTCCCCGATCCCACGCGCACGGAAGTAGTCGTCCCCGTTGCGATAGATTCGTCCGTTCTCACTCATGACGCCTCCGGGTGCCATTCTCACACGGCTAAGAACCACTGCAGCGTCCGCGCGCAACTCGCCGAGCCCGGCAGAGTTCCTCGAAGTTAAGAAGGACGAGCGTGCGCCCTGCAGCAGTCACGGATAAGGACGGTCGGTTGGATCAGACTGCGATAAGTCTTGCGGTGGGGAAGCCCTTCAACGGCAGCGGAGGCTTCGCGCGGACGACTTATGTTCCGGCATGCATCGACGCACAGCCGTGGGATCTTCGTCATCGCTAGTGATGCGGGAACATCGAAAGTCACTGAGCTCAACCGGCGTGTTTTCGAGCATCGAACCCCACTGCAGACGGCTCTCCCACGAAGTCGCGTCTCCCGTCGGACCACTCCTTCAGCCAGCGGGGCAGGTGCGTTGTCTCGTCTGCGTGGGGCGCTGCCCTCTTCCCGTCGCGCCTCGCAGCGGCAACACGTCGCCGGCACAACGCACGAACCTCGGTGGGGAGTCCTTCCATGACCGAGTCGTCGACCACCCGGTACCCGTTCACCTCGAACGTAATCGCGACGGCCAACATCAACGCGTAAAGAGCGTCACCAGCCGGGACCTGGCCATCGATAATGCCGCATCTCCACCTTGAGCCGTCGTAGCCGGTGCTCGCGAAGGCTTGAGCGTACTCAAACGCCAGTTCAAACCTTGGTGCTCGCGCTCGCGTCACTACTTCCGAGAAGTAGCCCTCGAGACTTGCCATGCTTGATTCCGAGGAGCTGTAGCGTTCTATAGCCAGCCAAAGTGTTCCTGGGCACAAGTCAGCGATTCCGCGGCTCACAAAGACGGATCGGGGCGCAGCCGGCATGGGTGACTCGTGTCGCCAGCATCGCCACACCCGAATCGACTCCTGGAACGGGGCGTCCTCCAGCGGCGGAGAGCCCTCCGCGAAGTGCTGGATGGCATCCCCCCATACGGACGCAAACTTGTCTGTGCCCCCTACGAAGTCGAGCGACGCCCACTCGGCGAGGAACGCGCCAGCTCTGGCACCGGACTCCGGGGTGAGGAACTCGCGGACGAATTGATCGCGCGCATCCATGTTCAGCGAGAGAAACAACTCGAGCGACCCTCGGTCGGCCCGCGGCCGGGTAGCGGCTCGGCGTAGCGTCATGAGGCTGGAATCCAAGTCGTGCGGTGCTCGGTGATGTCCGTCACCCACAACTCGTTGGGCGCGTCCGCGGTGAAGTCGCGCTGCACGTGATCGTCGAACACGGGCGGGCCGGGTTTGCCTGCCTTCCCACGGCGGCGCTTGCCGAACACCGACCACACCTGATGCTC